>Ga0181369_1000004_pt1 | contig 69942 bp, 90 predicted proteins | sample LowvirmetaG_8_FD_130088 | JGI IMG/M metagenome (GOLD analysis project Ga0181369, IMG submission 130088) | Marine viral communities from the Subarctic Pacific Ocean - Lowphox_04 viral metaG | ecosystem: Environmental > Aquatic > Marine > Oceanic | place: Subarctic Pacific Ocean | collected... | reverse complement strand
CACCAATGTGTATAGTGGTAGATTCTAGTACTCATGCAATAGAATTATGCCTGAGATATTACCAGCAAAACAATATCAAATGTATTTCCAACATGACTTGTCCCAGAAACACATACGTTAGTGTGCCAATGACTTTGCACAACTTAAAAATACATTTTGATTGGACTGATGAGAATTGGTCTGGAGTATATCAACTAGGACAAAGTTCAATATTGGATGCATCCACAAGACTTACTAAAGGCATGTACACAGACGGCCGAGATATGTGTTTGAGTTTTCAACACAAAAAACATTTAAAAATTGGTAAGGGCGGAGCAATACTGACAGACAACATTGATCTTTATGAATGGTTGAAACTGGTACGGCATGATGGTAGAGATGAAATGTTTAGTTCGTGGACTGCACAACCCACATTCAAACACACAGGATATCACTACAACATGATTCCTGAAGATTGTGCGTTAGGCATATTGTTACTGGATCAGTTGCCTGAACATAATGCTGATCTGATGAGTCCTGCAAAAGAACACTATCCTAACCTATCAAAAAGTATTAAATTTTTAGATAATTAAAACTACCATTCACATGGTAAAAAAGTGATCGATCTACATCGGTTAAAAGTAGGTTTTAACGAAGAAGGAGAAGTGTATGAAACAGAGAATGCACGATGTACTGTCACGTTTTAGCCGAAGCCAAGCCAAGGAAAAACGTGAACGCAGAGTGAATCATATTTTGGTTAATTCTGTCGAAGTAAACGGGAACGGTACATCAGGATATACAATTAAGAACGGACCGAACAAAGGAAAAGTGCTTAAACATTTGACTGTAAAACATCAGAATAAATTATAGTTAAATTGTAGAAAAGCCGGATACTTGAAGACTGTATTTAGGTTCCATACCACAGTTTGCTCCAAGATGTTCTATGGCTGAATCCCATAGGTGACCATTGCCTTGTTTCCAGCCTGTAATTACCTTGTCATCATACTGAATGATGTGTCCAGTTTTCCAGTCCTCTAGATTAATATTTGCTCGGACCTTTGGTCTTTCATCGTCCGGATACTGTGTTTTAATTTTGTAAAATGTGTCTCTGTGCAAAGGAATAGTGTTGCCAGGTTTGAGTCTGATAGCACTTACACTTACAATATCAATATCCAACTGTTTGCTGATATCTGCAAAATCCAATTGACCATCTTCAAACCACAGTTGGCTTATTTGTGTATTATCATTATTATAAGTGTCAGGCATTCCGCCAAATCTATCATGTATGTCTTTTAATTCATGCACTTGATGTGCTATGCAAGATCCATAATGTGTATCATAATCTTGCGACAATATGAAATCAAAATCTGTTTCCAAATGGACTGCTTTATAGATTGGCATCTTCCATTCCTGCTACTCTAAGTTTAACAATATTTGTAATGTGCCATTGTTTTTGATCAAGTGCTTTGATTACTCCTAACCATTTGTTTCTCAACAATGCCCATTCATTTACTATCGCTTCATAGTCACACACTTCATCTTCGCCTTCTGCATATTTTTCTGCATCACGTGATGTAAGAGCACGTTGATAATTTTCCAAATATTTTTTGTAGTGTTTTGTTCTGAGTCTGCGATGTTGTATTTCCAAATGTTTAAGAATACCTTCTACTTCCTGAAGTTGTCTGAATCGTTCTTCAACAACACCAGGCATAGATGCAGATTGTTTTTCTAAATTGCCGTGAAGTTTTACTTCAACAGCCGCTTTGTCTAACTCTGCTTCATAATGTAAGATTGCGTCTGGTATCTTAGAGATGTCTGAACTGACTATGGAAAACCAATTTGCCATTAATAATCATCTGATATTTCGCCGGCGTAATCATCGCTGTAATCGTAATCTGCTTGATCCTCATCATCTGAAAGAATTTCTCTCACTGCTTCATCCAATTCATCGTCCATGCCAATTAGTTCTTGCAGTTCACTGTCTGATACTCCGTTGTCTAAAGCAATATCAACAAATTTAGTAGCCACGATGTCTCTTTCTTTCACACTGACATATGCCTTCATAAGGCCCCACATATCAATTAGCATCTGAATCTCCATCTTGTTGTGTTTCTACTGCCTCTTCTAAATCGTTTGTTTCTGCATCATCAATGATAGCAACTTGGTTACTTACCTCTTGCATGACAATATCTAGTTTCTCGCCGGTCCAAGCCTTCCTGTAATCAAGAACTTCTTTACCATCTGCAGTTATATATTTCAATCTGTTGCCTTGTTGTGTAATTAGGCCTTTCTTTTCAAACAGATCAACAAGTCCTGAATAAGGATCCATGCCTGTTTCATATGGAATCTTGACTTGCACCCCTTCAAAAGGCTTTGCAAATCTTGTTTTCATAACTTTACAGGCCGCTCTAATACCTCTTACATCTGTAATTTTATTGCCTGCTTCATCTTCTTTTAGTTTTAATTTTTTCATTGCTACAACAATGCTTGATGCATACACAAATCCTTGCCCACCCGATATTTTGTCATCAGGATCAAACATATCTTGTGATGCATACGTATGGTTAGTTGCAACCATTCCAACATTTAATGTACCAAACATATTAACACAGTTTCTTACCAGTGCCGTTAATGCTTTAGGCTTACGACCTAAGTCACCTTTCATGTCACCTTTGTTGAATTGATCAACATCTGTAGGAGTCATCATCATGCCTAGTGAATCTAAAACAAATAGTACTTTTGGTCTGTCTGCTGGATCTTTGTCGCCATAATCTGCTCTGTACTCTTTAACAAAATTAGATATTGTTTTTGCAACATCATCAATCATGCTCATTCCTAGTCTTAACAGTTTTTCTTCTGATGTATCAACACCTACTGCTTTTAACCATGCTTCATCAAGTGCATTTTCCGAATCTACTAGAATAACAAATATATCTTGTTTTTGTGCTTCCCTTATAATGTTACCTGAACAAATATAAGATTTTCCAGAACCAGATTCTCCTGCAAACACTGTTACTTTTCCTAACGGAATGCCTTTGTAAAAATCTCCTGATATCAAATAATTTAATGCATGATTGCCTGTTGAAATCCAATCTGTAGGATCATTAAATCCTATGCCAAGGCCATCGATGCTTTTTGTAATATTTTTTCTAAACTTTGTTACGTCAAATGGTTTTACCATATCTACCTCTTCAATATATTATACGAACTTTTATGCATTGTGTCAACGGGGGAGTTGCCTCCCCCTAATTGATTTACTTTTGTTGTCTTGCTCTGATCATAGCAAGAATGTCTTCTGCTTTCGATCCTGTTTCAGGAGCAGGCTCAGTTGTAGGAGTAACTGGTGCTGTCTCTACTGCTACTGGTTCTGGTGCAACCACTGGAGCAACTGTTTCAGTCACAGGTTCTGCTACTGCTGGTGCAGGAGTTTGTGCCGGTGCTGGTGTGCTTGTTGCTGGTGCTTTTACACCATATGGTCTATAATACTGACCAAATTTTTCAGTATCATATGCTTCACCATCTACAGATGATCTAAACATTTCTTCGATGACTTTTATTTCTACCTCAGTTGGTTTCTTTGGTAGATAGTCACCAAGGTTGTGTAAACCATTTGTGTCTATTGCAGATTGTTGTTCTGCTGTGAGTGGTGAAGTTTTTCTTGACCATTTTGATGTTGAATAATCAGCATAACCACCTTTGGTAGTTTTGTTAATTCTAAAGTCAACACCTCTTGTGTAGTCAGTTGGTAGATCTTCCATTTCAGGATCCATCAAAGCACTCTTAATAATGTTGAATATTTGTGGACCAATAATGAAACGTCTGATTGGATTTTCCGGAGTTACCTCTTCTTGCATCGGTGAAGATACAACAAATCCTTGGAAAATGTACGAACGTTTTTTCCAGTATTTTCTACCCATGTCTTCTAATGATTTGTCTTTAAACCATTGTCTAACTTCTGCTAGTACTGGACAAGCATCTCCATACATTTCCATACAAGGTACTTGTACTTGTACTGGAGATGATCCTGGTTCACCTTTAATTGAATTGAACGGCAATTTGATCATTGCTCTTTCAGTCCAGAAAAAAGTGTTGTTTGGATCAGAATCTGGAAGGAATCTAACCACTGCTTCAGTGTTTTCTCCTATATTCCAGTGGGGGTATATTGCATTGTCACCGCCGCCTTCACCTGAAGGTTTTGATGTTTGAGCCTGCAATTTAGCTCTTATTTCTGCTAGTGTTGCCATAATGTAAGCCTCCTTTGTTTTTGCCTAATGCGTATCACTACGCATACAAGTATATATGATTTTAGTCTAAAGTCAAGCCTGTTTTAATAATTTTTGACCATTCTTTATGTGCTTCGGTAGGAAAGTGATCATTGGTGATATGAAACCCTTGATTTGTAAGATGATTCAGCATGCCAGTAGGTTGTATAAATTTTGTTTGGTCGACAAAATCAAAAGGACAATCACCATACTCATGAAGATCTAGTACAGTGGTCCATGCATATTTTATATGAAGTTTCTCACACAACAACTGCACATTTAAAACACAGTTCCAAAAGTTAATCTGATGTTGTTTTGGTGAATAATATTGTTTGTAATACGTCTTCATGTATCCTCTGTGTTCACTGCCAGGTGTGCAATACCCGTCTATGTCGACTTCATTACCATTCAAGTCGCTGAATGTACGTTTTTGATTTTGTTGCATTCCACTGATAGGCAACGCCTCAAAGGCATGATCTTTATCTTCTATGTATAGATCCCATCTGTTAGGATCGGGCCATTGTATAATAACATGTGTGTATTCATTTGTAGCAAGTTCAACAATTACTCGTTTGGAAATAAGGTCCGGTCCTGCTCCACGAATACCAACGTTAACTGAATTATCAATATAAGATGGCCAAGGATCCCAATAAAATTCACGAGTGTGACTGCAACCAGCACATAATACTTTGTTCATCTTATTACTTAAACTGTGTAGGGATCTTGATATTCTGATTTGACAATTTCATCTGACTCTAAAGCAACTTCCATTTCAGCAACTTTTGTGTCTAACCATGCTTCAAACTGTGATGATTCGTCTTTGTATTTTCTTTTGTATTGTTTTGTAAGTTTGCCTTTTTCTATGTCTTTACCTTTAATATTTTTAAATGCTTTGACATCTTCTGGCGATTTTCTTACTTCGTCTTTGTATTCTGCGTCTTGTTGTATCTTTTTCATATCTTGTAGATATCTGTTTGCCAACTGCATAGCAACACCTTTAAGTGTTTTCATGTTAGGATCTTGTTTGTTGAATAATTCTCCAGCTGCCGCAAGTTTTGTTTCCATATCTGAGGCAAAGTTTGCCACTTCATCATCTTGTGGATCAGCTGACAAAAATCTTGTTGCAATATCACGCATCACAGCGGCAAGTTTTTGTTCAGTGTCTTTCATCTGACTTCTTAGATTGTTCTGAAGTTTATCATATGAATCATCTTTTTTCAATATCAATGCGTTTTCAGGATTCGAAAGCCATTTGTTTACATATGGAGCTGTTCTCATTGCTGTGCCTGTCATTGCTTTAAAGTCTATTTCTTTTTCATCATCGTCTTTTTTGAATTCATTCACTGGCAAAAATTTAAATGCATCTACAATATCTTCATCAAATGTTTCTTTAGTGAACATTTTTTTCAAATCATTAATATCATCTTCCTGTAGATCATTTTCTTGTGCATTTAGACTTTCAACTGCTTGTTCATATGCAGTTTCTTTCGACAATCTGTGTAATGTTTTCTTTGCTTCTTTAATTTTGTCTGTTGCCGCTTCAACATATGGCAAAGTAGTTTCATCTACAAGTCCTTGTCTCACAGCATAGTTTGAAAATTTCTTAAGTTGAGCAATTTCATCAACTTTGCTTACAATCGATTCACCTACTGCATCATATGGATTGCCACCTTTGGCAACATGCATCATCATTGCTCTAGCACCTGCTAGATAATTGTATGGAAAACGGAATCTTTCTCCTTGTGCGTTCTCAATAAAAATTGCTGATATGTTTCTTGACCTTGCACCAGGTACATCTTCGTCAACTTTTTTAGAATGACGTACGATCATCTTAGTTTTGTCTAGTTTGTCGTATGATGTTTTACTTGTTCCGTGCATTTTGCTTTCCTTAACTGTATTTACTTGCGACATGAATTCAAAATCCCCTTGTTCGAGATCTAATTTTTCTATGTCTTGTGGTTTGAATCCTAAATTGTGTGTCACAGCAAATTCACGCATGGTTCTGCAAAAATTATACCAATCTGATTCTTGTTCTTCATCAAGCATATCAGTGATATCTCTGTTGTAGATCAAACGTAATTCAGTTTCATCAACTGCTATACTAATTGCATTGCCATTGAAATTGAACTTGAAAAAACGAGCTAATTGAGGATCAGTGGTAACTTGTGCTGTATCATCCCCAAGTGTGAGGTTGGTATAGCGTGATTTAATCTCGTCAAATAGGTCTGATGCTACTGCTGATAAGTCCATGACTATATTTATTGTTAATCTTCGATGATCTTCTTAATCTTTAATCTACAAGTATCGCCTACACAATCTTCATACAATTCCGCTTTTAGTTGTGTGCATTGTAGGTATATGCCTTCTTGGTCTTCACCTATCGATCTTGCCACAACTCTCTTTTGTTGTAGGCAATCGGTCATGCCATCAGTAGGCACATATTCTATTGTGTTGCCATTTTGTATCATAAGCATGGCAAATACTAATTCTATCATTAGTGTGACCCGTTTTTCTCTTCTAAATCAATTAATCTTTCTTCATGGAACTGAATGACCATATCATTCTTTTGAATCATTGGAATTTCTTCTTCCATTTGTGCTTTCAGCTTGTCTACATTACCGCCTAAAAACTCTACGAGCATAAACAGTTCTTGTATTTGTGGTGATACCATATCACCTTTTGGCACACCTGCAATAAATTCTGTAGCGGCTGATAAATCTTGTTGCATTAATTGTAGTTCTGTTTCAATTTTGTTGAGTCTTTCCACCACGCCAAAATATGCCCACACTCCCATTCCTACTGCGATTACAATGCTTATCAAATTACGCATCGGCATAGAGATAGATGTGTTGTCAGAAACTTTTAATTGGTTTGCCATTATATACGTATTTATACGAATTTATGTGATGATAATAGGCATAGGCATCACTATTTCTTCTTCAGAATCACGTAATCTTTCAAAAAGCTTCTGATCCCATGCAGATACTGTGCTTGCCATACGCACAGCTAGTAGTGTAGACATGACTAAATCGTCATGTTCGCCTGGTTTTGCCTTGTATGAGTTGCCGGATGCAACAAAATTCTTTAATTCTGACACAAGATTCTTGGATTGTATCTTCATTGAATCACCTTCCAGCATCTGTTTAAATTTTGCACAGGCACTCATTTTTGAATTGTGTGTTGTGTTGTAACCCTTTCGAAATCTGCGTACATGTCCTTTTTTTGCTGTCTCGGACAGCATTTGTCCTGGTATATTTTCTTCACCTATGTCAGAAATGGCAATTAATCCTGCTTCTCCTATGGTGTTGTTTTCTATAGAATAATAAATTTCAGGTTGAGACACACCAAACTGTTTTAAATCTTCAGCAATCTGATCTATCATCTGTTTCATGATACGGATCTGTCCTTGGATTGGTGTATTATTGTGTTGCCATTCAGCAACTTGTGTCATAGTAGGTAATTCATATACCTGTATTGCACCAAAATCTCCTCCTGTGCCTAAACTAGGATCTAAAGACACAATATAAGCACAACCTTTTTTAACTTTGGCATACCAACGTACATGACCATGACGTGAAATAGGATCTATTCCTTCTAGGTCTGCTAATTTTGTTGGTTTGATAAGTGTTTCGTCATAAATTAAGAATTCGCAATCATGCTCACGCCTAAATCTTTCTTCGCCTATTCTTGCACGTTCTTCTTTTGCCCATTTTTCTGTCCTGTCAGGGTGTTCTCTCCAACTTGCCTTGAATGCGGCAAATCCGTTCCTGCCCACAGGCAATTCATTTCCATAGTCATCTAGTTTTTTGTTTGCTTCTTTCCATATAAGGGCAAATTGGTCCTCATCCGAGTTTGGCGTTGATGTGATGATACATTTACCGCCTGTTGCTAATGTAGGTGCTAATGAAGTCCAGAACTCTTTGGCCTTTTGTGGAGGTTGCACAAATGCAAACTCATCGCAATATATCAAAGACAATGACATACCCCTACCAGTATTTTCTGTTGTTGTGGTTGCTTTTATTCTACTGCCATTATCAAATTCTAGTGTGTTTCTGTTATAAGAATATGCTCCAGCACGTAGAAAGTCAGGCAAATTTTCATAAACAAATCTTACTCTATTCATAATATCCTGTGCACCTGTGAATTTATGTGCCGCAATCAGTATTTGTGAGTCTGGCACAAACATAGCATACCATATTAGATAAGCGGCCGCACATGTTGTCTTACCAGTTTGTCGCGGTAACATGGCAATAGCAAATCTATTGTCATGATATGTGTTTACTAATCCTTTTTGATACTCAAACATTTCAAATTTCATAGAACCTTTGGTAGGATGTTGAATCATACAGTAGTTTTGCAAGAAATATAATGGACCTGATTTAGGATCGATACACTTGTTTAACTCAAGAATGTTTTGTTCAGTATACTTTTGTTTTGTGTGTGCTTTTTTGGTGAGATTACCTTGTAAACTTTGTCCCATACAACTATTTACTGTGGATTATTTGGAGTGTCTTGTAAGTGATCCAGCTTGTACGCCATCTGGATTAGCATCTGTACGTTTAAACATGGTTTCGCCTTGCTCGTCACCCATGCTTACCAGTTTGCCTGCTTCTTGTGTTGCAGATTGTTCTGAGCGATCCTTCATTAATTCTTTAAACAGACTCATGTTGTACTCATCTCCAAAAGTTGGCTCTGTTTTTGGTGAATCTTTGTATTCACCATCCATTAATTTTGACTCATACTCGCCTTCATCGTCAGGCATAATTTCTGTTACGTCTGCAGGATGTTTAACTCTTATGTGATCAGCTGATACTCCAAAATGTTCAGCAAGTACACCTTCAAGTTGCGGAAATGAAATAGGATAAGATGTTTCAACATCAAATATTGCTACTTCTTTATTTTTTATTCTTGGAAATTCATGTGGGTGTTCTTGAACTGGCGTGCTACCAACCTTCTTGAATTCAACCACTTCATACTTTGTCATGTAGTCTTTAAATTTTTTCTCAAATGCTTCTGGCAAGTCACCTGCAATCTTTACACGGACTGCATAAGTTTTAGTTGATTCGGCTAATAGTTCTCTGAATGTTTTCATACTATATTATTTATCTTCCTTGTCATCTTGAGGTTTGTTCGCTAGAATCTGTTTTATCAGTTCGTTACGGTCTGCAACCACTGATCCTGTGCCAGAAACAACTTCTTCTTCGGGTTTTCCTTGATCTAACTTCTCTTTTTTCAGTTGTAGTTCAATCATTTTTAATTTTTTGTCAATTTTCGAATTTTTTGCCGTGATAGCATTATTCATCATGCTGGAAGCAACTTCCATGATACGTCCTGCCAGTCTAGGTTCAATATTCATGCCCAGGTCCATTAAATCTTTATATGCTTGAAAGGATTCTTGTGCATACTCATCAATCTCTTTGTCATCTTCCAACCCACCGACCTGTGGAAGTGCGGCGTCGATCTTATCAACTGCTACTTTTTCTCTGATCATTATGTCTGCTTCGGCGTTGTCTTTTTCGGCTTGTTCAACTTCTAACGATTCTCGCATATCATCTGCCGTTTGAGATGTACTGTCTTGTTCAAGGTCAAATATTTCTTCAAGTTTTTTCGTCATCTGTCTATTTAAAGATATCGCTCTCGGTCAGTATGCGGAAACGAATGCCTTTGTGTTTGCACCACTTGCCTGCGGCTTCCCATTTGGCTTTGTTCACAATATATGCCGCTTGATTTTGTACATTCTTTCCAATATTTTCTAACTTTGCTTGATTGTTAGGTTTGACTTCAATCAATTCAGCAATTCTTTTTTTGTTTTTACTGTTATACACAATAAAAAAATCAGGAACATAAATTGTGTTCTTACCTGTAAGTGGATGTCTATAAGGTATTTGAATTGATTCCGATGCCCATTGCATTACTGAAGGATTATTATCACAAAAATTCATAAAGGCCCATTCCCATGATGATCTATATCTAGGAGTTTTCTTTCCTATATATTTGTCAACATGTTTAGGCTGATATAATCCTTGTGCCCAACGTGCCATACATTATGCCTTGATGTTTCTTTTTGCTAATGTGTTTTGTGGGCCAGCAGATTTGAATCCGAGAATTGATGTTTTGAATCTGTTAAGGTTTAATATTTCTCCAACAAGATTGTTGAGAGTAACTGGATCTTTACTTGCTTGTGCTTCAAGAGTATCTAATATTTTGAATACATTTACATCATCTACTTTTGCTTGACGCATTAATACATATGCAATTGACTCCGACGCTAATCTATCGTAATCTCTGTTTTCAAAAAATGCCACAGCCGCATCATATTCTCCTGCATTAAGTTCAACTTTTTCTTCTCCTATTCCAGATAAAAATTGAACAGTGGCTTCTGTGCCTGTTGCTTTCGATATACCTAAATTACTTAAGGATTTTGCCGCTGTGCCCGATGATGAGCCTCCGGGTGTTGCTGGTCTATATGCCATTAGTATCCTCCACTTCCACTAGAACTAGAACTAGAACTTGAACTTGAAGTAGAAGTTGAACTAGTTGAATTAGTTGCACTTAAAGTTTTCGTTGTATCTGAAATTCCCTGTTGTGATATCACAGCATTGTATTTTTGTTTAGATACTTTGTACACTAACAATCCATCTTTGACAAGTTTTTTTGCTTCTGATGGTGTTGATGCTAGATAATCATTTTGTTGTTTTGTTGAAAGTTTATTCCATTCAGAATCTATAGACGACACATCGACATTAATGTCACGTCTAAATGTTTCGAATTTTGCAAATTTTAATTTGGCATTGTCATCCAAAGACAAATAATCAGCCACTTGATTTCCTGCTAAGAATATTTCTTTATCTGTTTTTTGTGTTGTATTTTGTTTGATAACATTGTTCAATTGAGAATCAATAGGTAATGCTGTGCGTCTTCTTTTTCTTGTATCTTTTGGAAACTGTACTCCTGGTCTACTAGTTGCTCCCAGATTGTTTACAGCTCCGGTTAAAAAAGTACCAGCAAGTCCGAATATTTCTTCCTTGATACCTCGGGTTGCCTTGCCACGTTTGATAGTTTTGTATGTGGTGACTCCAGATAATAATGCACCAAGAAAATTGCCTGACTTGGCCAATCCAAATGCTGTGGATATTCCTGCTAGGACACCACCACGCCCAAATATAGAATCAGTGCCGCCACCTAGTGGTCTGATAGGTGAGGGTGAACGATCGTAATGTAACACTGCAAACCCCTGTGGGTTATCTCTACGGACTGCACCTGCTTCAATTAGCACACCAGAATAAGACACAGAGAATGATTGTTCACTTACTCCTCCGCCATCAGCCTGATCCATTGAACCATTTCTGTAATCGTTTATGATTGGATTCATCAATCTAAATTCTGTAAATCTCTGTCTATGCAATTGAAAGATTGAGATAGAATTCAAAAATCTTTCGTTCTCGCCGTTGTCCATGCCCCATCTGCCTGCGGCAGGCTCGGGTGTATTCTTGTTGTCAAACTTAATGGAGTTGTATTCACCTTGTTGGTGTAGAGTATCTGTCATATAATGTTGGTAATATGATTTAAAAAATGCTGTTGCAACATCACCCATATCATCATGAAGAGTCATTGTCACTGGCTCATAAGTGATTCCTGTTTGCACATAGTTTTTGTAGTTGTATTGATTTTTCATTTCAACATTAAACTGATAAGCAGGCAAATCAACACTTTTAACAAGCATACCTAGTTCAATCTGTTCTCCTTTTGCTCTGTTGAGCATGTTGCCTGCAGCTAAAGGATTGATGTTGAATACCACATGATATAAGAATCTATTTTTTGGTGACAGTCTGAATGCTTCATCAAGGTACAAGCGAGCCGCATGTTTGTAATCCTTCATGGTATCACCGTTGACTAATTGGTCAAGAAATAACTGTCTAAAGTTCATATAAGATATTTATTGACTTAAGATGTGGGTGGTTTATTAACCGCCAGTAACAGCAGTTCCAATGGTTCTAGCTACGTCTGCTCCTACGCCTGATCCTCTTGGAGTTTGGATTGCATTGTCATATCTGATTGACATTGTAATCTGTACAGGCTCTGAAGTAGCATATGCCATTGTTCCGTATTGAACGTTGTCTAAGTAACAACCATATAATTCATAAGTTTCTAAGACATTTACTGCGTCGGCACCGTTACCACCGTCAAGCATTTCTATTCTACCTGTGAATTTGTAATCAATTCCAGAAGCGGCAGATGATTGCTCAAAGAAATCAAACTGTTTCTGTAATTGCTCACCAACAAGTTTAGTAACTTCATTGTTGACATCATCTCTTACATTAAGAGTAATTGGATCCCAAGTATGTTTACCTGCCATGTACACTCTTGAGTTGTAAACATCAAGTGTGATTTGGTCAAAAGTAATGTTAGGTCTTGTAACATCTACAACTTGCTTAGTAAGTTCTGATCTAGGAGTTGACACACCAAATCCTTCAAGTATCACTCTAAAGCGATATTGTAATTTTGGCATTAACAAGCCTTGTGAACTTGAAGACTGGTTACTTGCTAAAGGTACTGTAAACTTTGAAAGTGTTGATATTGCCATTTTGTTTTTCTCCTAATTGTATTTACTATGCTCTATAGTATTATTCTTGTTACGCCTTTCTAAAGGGCGCCAATTTCTCCTGTGTTTTTCAACCTTACTGGAATGAAGATAAACTCAACTGCTTTGACTGGCTCTATGGCTACATCAACATACAATTCATTTTTATCTATTCTTGCTGGCGTGTTGTTTGTTTCATCACACACAACAGCAAAGTCAAACAATGCTCTCTGTGAAGTTAATTCTAATAAGAATGATTCGACTGATTGTTTGATTTCATTTCTAGTAAGTGTATCATTTGGTTCAAAGATAAATGGTCTTGCAATTTTATCTAAGTTCAATCTTACAAATGCAACTAGTCTAGCAACATTGACTCTGTCAAGTGCTGATGCAGTAAGTTGTCTTGTTTTTTGTCCAAATACAGTAAGTCCTGCACCTGTCACAAATGATATTGGGTTAATGTTTACACTGTAAAGTGAATCTCTTAATCCACTTGACACTTGTGTTGTTTCAAACTCACCTTCTGAATTAATAAATCCAACTGAAGAAGCGTTATCAACTTTACCACGTCTAACACCTGCTGGTGCAAACCATGGAAATGCCACTTGGTCATTAAATGCAATCGTTCTCAACATCATGTGTGAAGCCGGAACAACAACTGATTCACCGCTGTTAGCAGTTGTAAATCCTGAAGGATAATAAACACCAGTGAATGAATCTGTAGTTAACAGTCCATCTTCTCCGTTGTCTGCCGCACCTGCTGTGTTGTTTGCATAGTTTGTTACCGCAGTTGAAGTTGCTTCTAATCTCAATGGAGTGTCTCCAACAACAAATGCTGTGTCTTTTCTATCAGCATTAAGAGTTTCTAAGTCTGAAATTAACTCTGGGTAGCCTGGAGCTGCCAACAAGTTAAATTCTCTTTGTTCTTCTCTTAGTGCTGTGGTAGATGCTACTGATGATTTCATTGCTTCTACAACAACTGCTCTCTGTGCCTTTCTACCCATGTTTGGTGCACCATTTGTTCTTAATGGTGATTCAGATACCCATGCATCCTTTTCTGTAGGTAGAGTTGGATATGTTACCACGCTTGTAAAGTTAGTTCTTGTGAAGTAATCTTTTTTGAATCTAGCAACATTGTATCCAGAACGTCTTAGGTTGAACCCTAACATTCCTTTTGGATATAAAGCAGATTCTGGTGCATCAATATCAAGGTAAGTTGATGTTAACAAGTCAGTAATCAAAGACTCTTCAGTAACTACATCTTTTGTTGCATCTGTGTGGAATCTAAAGTCTGCAAACAATATTCCGTCCTGTCCTGATTGGTCTGTGTTGTCAATTAGTACCCACTCTTGTCCATTGTCTTGTGATGAATCATATCTGTAAAGTTTTGGATAGTTTTCAAGATCTGATGTATTCAACCAAAGGTCTCCGTCTACTAATGCTGTACCATCTGACTGTGTAGTTGGTTCAGTTGCAACAATTTGTGGTCCTTTTGGATCTGTATTTGCTAGATTGAATCCTCTAGCATCTGATGATACATTTTGGTATCCTGTCCATGCTGATCCATCATGTATTAAAATATCTACTTCATCAACAGTTGTGTTATACCAAAGTTGATTGTTAGCAGGATCTTTTGATGGCTCATTCACACTCTGAATTGCTGTGTAAGTAGTTCCTGAATCTGGTGTGTTTTGTACTGGTTGCCAGTTAGATGCCACAAAGTCAAATCCATCACCACTTATGATTGTTGAATAATCATCTTTGTCACCAGCTGGTGCTGTGTATAAGTTTGCAATTTTCTCTGCACTTAGACTTGTGTTGTCACCGTATGTGTTGGCAAATGTAGCATTAAATCCTAAGTCCCCCATTGGATTGCTGGAAGTATCTGTGAAGTAGATGTTTCCACCTTTGTCATGGGATACAGTGATTCTTTTTGTGGTTGCGTCATATGATGCAGACACATGTTTAAATCCTGCCGCAGCTATTCCTGCTACCACATCATCTGCATCTGTGCCACTTACAGTTACAGTTTTTTCATTTAATAAATTTGAAAGACTGTTTGTTTGTGTAGCATTGTTGACCATAGTCTCTGCCATACGCACAGTACCAGTGCCTGTGATTGCCGATGATTTTGTTGTAATTTTATTTGAAACAATATTTGTGTTTGAACCAACACCAACTGCTCTTCTAAATAAAACATAATCTATTAATTCACCTGAATCTCTAGTTGAATCACCCCATTCATGTTCAGTAGTATTCACTTGTACCATTACATCATTTACTGTAAGGTTTGAACCGCCACCTGCTTTATCAAGTTGCTGTAATGCCTGTTCATGTGTTTTAAACACAGGAGCATTTACTGATTCAAATTGTCCAGAAGTTTCTGAATATTTTTTGACTGATATCGTTGCTCCGCTGTTTGGTGCTGTTTGTTGAATCCAAACAGATCCACTTGGTCTTGATCTAGTATCTCCTGATCTAAAACCAAAGTCTTCAGTGTGTGTTCCTATGAAAACTTTTGGTGGAAACAATCTGTTTGCTGTGCCTACTGCTATTCCGGCATCTGCAAAAGGTGTTCCTGACGCTTCATCTAATTCTACGGCACCTACTGCCAAAGTTGATGAGTCTCCACCTGACGCTACTGGGATTGCATATATTTCTAGTTTTCCATCAACAGCTGCCGCTTTTACACCTTCAATGCCTTCGTTGTTAATTGCTGTTGCAAACGTTGCCACAGTAGTACCTAGTGACGATACTGTGCTTCCATTAATGGTAACTGATTCTGAATTTGTTATTGTCGGATTCGTTGCTGTTCCTGTCACTATTGGGTGTGCTGATGACCATGATGCATCTTTTGTAGCTGAATCAGCTGATCCAACTCTTACCCAAGTGTTTGATCTTGTTTTATAAAATAATCTATTGAAAGGATTTGTTGCCACAATCGCATAATCACCAATTGATCCTTTTGCCGCAATAGGCGCCGGAGGTGAACCAGTGACATCATCAGTTGATGTGATAAAGATTGGTTGTTTTGATGTAAATGATTGTGTTGATTCACTCCATTCTTTGATTCCCCAGTTTGTACTTGCTAGGTCTAACCAATAAAAACCATCATCAGGTCTGCCACCAGGTGCATCTGCTGATCCAGTTAATTCTGAAGTGTTAATGTTTGCTCTGATCACAAACGCTCTGTTGGCAATTCCAAGGAAGGAGTAAGCCGCTTGGAGGCCGTATTCATTCAGTTCATAACCTTGTATAGGTGTTCCTGATGCGTCTGTGTAAAATGTTGGATCGCCAAACGTTTGAGTTAATTCTCTCTGTGACGATATCAAAAATATTTCGTTTGCGTTAGTGCTCAGTGTACCAGATGCTGTGCCGCTACCTGTTCCTGATGTTTTGTCTTGAGCAGTTGCAACCACAACTAGTGGTACTGCTCCTGGTATACCGGGGACGTAAAAACTTTCGTCTACTACGGATACCTCTACTCCTGGTGATGTTAATGCCATTTTGTTTTACTCCTTAAAAACATTCGTTATGAATATTTACCTAATAGGACTGATTTATATACACGAAAATTGCCATATTTAAAGAGCACCGGAAAGGTGCACATAAATATATGCGTGTTTAATGATAAAAAGCAAACAAGACCATTGTGTCAAGAATGTAATAGTAAGCCTGCGGCATACAATTATCGCCGTGGTGACAAAATTTATTACAGAAAAAAATGTGACTCATGTATAAGAAAATCTAATTCATCTACAATATCAACACCTGCGTGGCAACGTTCAGGATATACAAAAAGTAACAGTTGCGAAATGTGTGGGTTCAATGCACAACATCCATATCAGCTGGATGTACATTATGTAGATGGCAACATGAGTAACAACAACACAAGCAACCTAAAAACTGTGTGTGCAAATTGTAATCGATTGCTACATGTAAAAAAACAAGGCTGGCGTCAGGGCGATTTGATTGCCGATAACTAAAATCCTAAAAGACTATCAACATCTTCTTGTAATGCATCAATAGTATCATTGTTTTGGATCAAGGCATCATATGGTTCATTTAACCATCTCCATTCGGAAGGATGCACACCGTTAGGTTCTTTGTTCCCTTCAACATAGTCGTGGACCCAGTCAGGATCTGCACCTCGTTGCACTCTCCAAATTTGTCCGCCTATGTTTCTAATCATAGATATCTCATTTGGAAATCTTACATCAGGAATCACCCAACTTATGTCAGGATTATCTAATATTTTCTTCTTGGTCAAACTTACCCAAATGCCATCAAAAAATCCTTCCCGCATACATTCAGTTCCGAACCTTTGTAGCAAATATCTCGGCGATACATCAAACCCTGCTTCCTCAGTCCAGAATGGATCTGGTTGTTCTCGCCACTGTCTGCTGGGTTCTGTTTTGCCTTCTAGCATGTCACGGTCCCAATCAAACATAGAACCAACTGCGTCTTTCAGTTTGTCTGCAAATGATGTCTTGTGAAATTTGTGCTGTTTAATAAGATGTTCTGCGATTGTGTCTTTACCTGAACCAATTAATCCGCATACTCCTATGATCATGCTCACATTATACAATAATATATGTAATGTGTCAATTAGCCTATTGTGAATGAAAGTGGTGTGCCACCTTCTTGATAGTTTCCTATTTGTTGATCTAATATCTGCATCTCATTTTGTGCTTCTGCCTTGAGTGCATCACCATTTAATTGCCCGCCTCCCTGTGGACCAGCAATGGTTGAAAACTTAGATCTTGCTTCACCTAGGGTAAACTTCGCTATGGCTAAAGTATAATCTCTGATCCAAGGTTTTGCATATATGTCAGTTAGCAATATAAAGTCTGGCCTATGATTGTATTGTTCAATCAATACAGTTTCAGCTGACTTTTGTCGCCTAAATATCTGTAATCGTCTTGTAGGTTGGTCATATTTGAAATTGATAAATCCACCAAACATTCTTGCAACCAACTCTTGGTATCCTGCAAACATATCATATGTTGCTAGTCCTCCGATACGTCCTGTCTGCAACAAATATATGTTGGTGTATGCCAACTCAAAAGGATCAAATGTAGATCCACCCTCTGTCGATGATGCTCCACCTACTGTTCTTCTGTAAATTCTACTGACGTGTATAACTTCAGCTGGCATTGTGTATTCTGTTTGATCTTTCTGTAACTCTAGAAAACCATATGATTCTTCTGCAGAATTGGAAGAACGTTGTCTGAACCTATCAACTGCTGTGATGAATGCGTTTTCGAGATGCTTAGGATCTAGTTCTACTTCAACCATTCCGTCACCCAAACGTATTTTCACATAATCATAGATTTCTTGCTTGGCCGCATTGATCTGATTATTGGTTGCTTGGGATAGTGCTGTGTCTGCCATACTACTATTTATAGGCGTATTGATAAGGACGGTAAATATGTTATATGCCTAGACTATCACTATTCAAACCAGAAAAAGGTAATGATTATGCTTTCTTAGATCGTAACATATCTGAAATGTTTCAGATAGGCGGCACAGATGCCTACATACACAAATACATTTCCCCCAATGATCAAGGCACATCTGAAGATGCAACACAACCACAACGATCAGGTGACAGCCTTAATGAACTAGCTATACAAGACATGTTGTTCTTAGAAAATAGAGACAGAAAATATGATCCCGATGTGTATCATACAAGAGTGATATACAATGTGTCAGACATAGATTTTGACCTGTCACAGTTTGGTCTATTCTTGCAAAACGACCAATTATTCATGACATTCCACATCAAAGACATTGTGGAAGCATTAGGCAGAAAAATTATGTCGGGTGATGTAATTGAGTTGCCACACTTGAAAGATGATCATTCGCTGGATGAAACTGACACAGAAACATTGAAACGATATTATGTGGTAGAAGATGTCAGCAGAGCATCAGAAGGTTTCTCAAGAACATGGTGGCCACACTTGTACAGAGTTAGAGTAAAAGGAATCACAGACGCACAAGAATTTAGAGATATACTAGGTGACAAAGATGAAAATACTGATCAAAAAACAAGAGATAAAGAATTAGAAATCAATGATGCAATAGTAACACAAGCAGAAACTGATGCACCATTATCCGGATACAATACAAAACAATTACATGTGATGCCTACAGACGAAGAAGGCAAGGTTGCATTAGTAACTGTTGATGACGATGTCAAAACAGATACCGGACATATTAACGTGGACAAAGTATACCAAACTCCGGATAGCAAGGGATATATCGAAGGTTATCTTACTGGAGATGGTATTCCTGCTAATGGTGAAACATATACGTTTGGTACCTCATTCCCTGCACAACCAGTTGAGGGTATGTTTTTCTTGCGTACTGATTATTCACCAAACAGACTTTTTAGATTTGATGGGAGAAGATTTGTGAAAATAGAAGATAATGTAAGAATGACAATGACACAGACTAACACACGTGATACTCACAAAACTGGGTTCATAAACAACACAAACACAACCACATTAGAAGATGGTTCTACCACAACCAATGAACGTGTTGCGTTAAGTAAACTATTGAAACCACAAGCGGACAACTAATATGCAACACTTTTACGATGCTCAAATAAGACGATACATTCTACAATTTATCCGTATGATGAGTAACTTTTCATATGTGACAGGTAAAAATTCTAAAGGTGTATCTGAAACTTTGCAAGTGCCGGTCAAATATGGAGACATGAGCAAACAGGTAGCACAAATTATTAGAAAAGGATCAGAGAATACACTGATTCCAGCACCACAAATTTCTTGTTATATAACGGATATGAGATATGACAGAGAAAGAATGTACAATCCATATCACATAGACAAGAAGCACATACGTGAAAGAGCATTTGATCCGGTCACAGAACAATACACTGGTGAGCCAGGACAAGCACACACCATTGAAAGAATTATGCCTACGCCATTCGAGTTGTCTTTTAGAGCTGATATTTTTTCTACCAACACAGATCAAAAACTGCAAATACTAGAACAAATATTAGTCCTATTCAATCCAGCATTAGAATTACAGACTACTGATAATTTTTTAGACTGGACGTCTTTGTCTTTTGTAGAATTGACAAATATTAATTTTTCATCTAGAGCAATACCGGCAGGTATAGCAGACGATATTGATGTAGCAACACTAGATTTCCGCACCCCTATTTTTATATCACCTCCTGCCAAATTGAAAAAGTTAGGTGTGATAGAAAAAATTATTATGAGTATATATGATGAAGAAGCAGGCACTGTTGATGTTGATGGTATATTAGGTGAAAGTTTAATTTCTAGACAATTTGTTACTCCAGGACAATATGCTTTGCTTGTGTTAGGTAATAGAGTAACACTACTAGGACAGATGGGCAGTAAAACATCACACACCGATAACCGTGATAATCTTGTGTTCAAAGCTGATACACAATATGGCACTAAAACAAATTGGCTGGCTCTTGAAGCACTGTATTCTAAAGAATTTAGAGGTGGCTTATCCACTATACAATTACAACAATCAGCAACCACTATAAATGGTGATGACATAATTGTAGAAGTGACAGGCACTATTGCATTAGACCCACAAGATGAATTCACAATGTTGATTACTATCGACGAAGATACAACTCCAACCAACACTATTAATGCTGTTGATGCCGTAATAAATCCTACAAGATTTAATCCAACAGGTGCTCCGGCCGGAACAAGATACTTGCTTACAGAAGACATAGGTGACAGACTGACAGAGACAGCAAATAAAACTACCCCATGGGGCAATTTAGTTGCTGAAGCAAATGATATTGTTGAAAAAGTAGGTTCAGAATGGATTGTTGATTTTAATGCTAACTTTGACGATTCTACTCAATTAGGCACAGGTTTGCTCGATTCATCTACATTTGTCGACAGCACACGAGGCATGACCGGTGGTGACAGTAGTTTTACCAAAGTGCAATATGTAACCAATATCACAACTGGTATTCAATACAAATGGACAGGGTCTGTGTGGGTTAAATCCTACGAAGGTTTTTACGAGCCAGGAACTTGGTCTATTACATTTTAAAGCATAAAATATTACATGAGTGAAATCACAGCTTCTGGTTGTTTGTTCTACGCAAAATCATCAAAACGATTTTTATTTTTACATAGACAACAAAAACAAAAAGGTACATGGGGTATGGTTGGCGGTTCAACACACGAAACAGAAACTCCGTGGCAAGGTCTACAACGAGAAATTGTCGAAGAGATAGGCTTTCAACCAACAATATCAAAAACTATTCCGTTAGAATTATTTGTTTCCAAAGACACAAGATTTAAATTTCACACTTTTGTTTGTGTGGTTGATACAGAATTTGTTCCAAAATTAAATATAGAACACAATGGTTATGCATGGGTCAGTGTAAACGCTTGGCCTTTGCCTTTGCATGAAGGCGTAAAGAAAACTTTACAAAATAAACAAATCGAAACAAAATTACAAACTATTTTAGATTTGATAGTCTAAGATTTAGCAGTCACATAACACAAAACAAGTCCTACATCTTCAGTAGTTTTATCCTGTAATGCTCTACCAATTACTGTGAATGCTGTGCATTCTGACATAAGTGCCTTACGTGCAACGCCTGGTGTAGATGATGTAACAAGTCTGTCACCTTTGTCGATCGGCCCTATCACTTTGACATCTGCTCTACCAGTCAATGCAACTAGTGGGTGAGTGTCATCTGGAAGTCCATCATTCATTTTGAATGCCGCTTGATCCTCATGAGATATAACACCAAACACATCTGGACTTATTGCTTGTGTAGATTTAGTAATTTCATTTTCGCCACCTATCTCAATCACATCACCTTTCTCCATCACAGCATCAGCATGATAACGTTCTGCCAAGTCAGAGTATTGAGCGGCTGATGCCGTTCCTGTTAAGTTACCTACGAATCCTGTGGCAGTGATTTTACCTGTGCTTGGATTATATGTGCATGTACCATCTGATTCTAATCCAAGATTACCACCATCTGTATCGCCGCCGGCTGTAAAGATTAAAGCATTGTTTTCATTGGTTGATTCGTTGTCTGTGATAGTCACAGTGGTCGCTAGTGTGGCAACGTTCACTGTGGTCCCTGCAATCACATCTGCCAAAGATGTACCATTTACTGTGATTGCATCTGCTTCCAATGTACCATCAATGTCGGCATTACCTGATACATCTAAACTTCCTGCATCAAGTTCACCTGATAGTGTAACATTTCTTAAACCAGTGTAATCTTTGTTGGAATCTAAAATAACAGCTTTGTTAGCAATAGCATTTCCAACCGCAGTACTGCCTAGGTCTAGTGCATTGATTTCACCAGCAACAGCTGTCACACTTGTTAAATCTGTTGGTGCAATTGAAATATTGCCAGTACCATCAAATGATTGGCCAGCTATGTTTCTTGCTGTGGCTAAAGCTGTTGCTGTGTCGGCATTACCTGTAACATCACCTGTGACATCACCAGTCAAAGCACCTATAAATCCTGTGGCAGTAATTTTGCCTGTACTCGGATTGTATGTCATGTTGCCGTCAGCTTCAACGCCAAGGTTACCTGATCCTGCGGCTCCTGCCGCAAACAGAATCACATTATTTTCATTTGTACTTTCGTTGTCACTTACTGTGACCGTGGTTGCTATTGCGGCTGTTCCACTTGTATTTTGATTACCAGCACTGTTTACTCCAGGTAAATCAATATTTCCACTACCATCAAAACTGACGCCACCAATATTTCTTGCAGTTGTCAAAGTAGCTGCCGAACCTGTTGTGTCTTGGTTCAGTGTACCAACTGTAAAGTCTAAAGTGCCGTCACTGTCTTGATAAGCAACAGTGATACCTGATTCAGTATTAGAACTTACCATAGCACCCACAGTGTCTTGAATTGTTTCAGCTAGTGATGTACCATTTACTGTGATTGCATCTGCTTCTAGTGTACCGTCTATATCAGCATTACCTGACACATCCAATGATCCTGCATCTAGTTCACCTGTCAATGTAATATTTCGGAATGAAGCAATATCTTTGTTTGAATCAACAACAACTGCCTTGCTGGCTGTGACTGTTCCTGCTGTTAGTCCATCAATCTGTTCTAAATCTGCTTCGTTGATATCAGCAGATCCAATAACAAAAGTGCCACTGGTTGTTGCTCCCGTGGCTGTAATATTTCTAAACGATCCTGCGTCTTTGTTTGAATCTACCACAACAGCTTTACTTGCCGCCACTGTGCCTGCTGTTACTCCGTCGATTGTTTCAAGTTCTGATTCATTTATTGCGGCAGAACCAATTGTGAATCCAGCAGCTGTGACTGCTCCACTAAATGTAGGTGCATCAGCAACTGAAATTGTTATCTGCGAACTACTACCAGTAGACGTAGAAACATTAGTGCCACCAGCAATGAATAGTCTATCGGTGCCAAGTGTGAGTTCCATGTCAGTTGAATCGTCACCAACAATGTTAATTGTACTTGATCCGCCACTGACTCCGCCTACTTCACTATCAACGTATGCTTTTACAGATTGTTGTGTTGGAATAAGTGTAGCAGAATTGGAAGACATATCATCCTCATCAACAAATGCTGTGGCTGTTATAGTTCCATCTGACAATGAACCAAATTGTATTGTGCCATTGGATGTAATATTTCTTAGAGTACCTATATCTTTATTTCCATCTACAACCACTGCTTTATTAGCTGCCGCTGTTCCATTTGTGATACCGTCTAATTTTTCAAGATCGGTTTCATTCATGTCAGCTGATCCAATTATAAACGAACCAGTAACAGTTAAGTTTCTGATACCAGTGTAATCTTTATCTGAATCTAGTATTACGGCCTTAGATGCAACGGCAGTTCCAACAGCGGTACTACCTATATCTAGGGCATTAAGTTCACCAACAACAGCAGTGATACCAGCTAGTGCATTAAGTTCCGCGGCAGTTGATGTAATTGCTGTTCCATTGATTGCTAACTTGCTTGTAACAACATTGAATGTGCCGTTGTCTTCTACTCTTGCAACTTCTGTGCCATCTCTTTGTTGAAATATTATATCTTTCGCATCAACAACTGGTCGAATAATAACATCACTTGATGAGTTTGTTATTCTTAATATTTCTGTACCGTTTGCTTTAAAGTTAAAATCATTTCCGGCGGCGTCTAATACAATATCTGCCGCGGCATCTATTGTGAGATTGTTTGCTGAAATGACCAAGTCAGTTCCATCACCTTCGATTTTTTCCGACGCACCACCAAACACAATTCCAACATCATTTGGAATATGAATATCTGACGTTGCATTTAAATTTATTTTGGCTCCTGATGCTATTGTTAAGTCTGTGCCATCTCCAGATATTTTTTCTCCGGAATCTGCAAACTGTAATTCTTTTCCTGATGCAACTAGTAATGCTGAAACGTCACCGTCTAATCTAAACACTTCTGTGGCAGAGCCACCATCATTCACAGTGAATAATAAATCTTTGTTGGATGTAGCATTTGCAATAGTTACGTCTCCGCCGTCATGTGTAAAAGACATTCCACCGTTGATTGTTAATGATCCAACTTCTAATCCTGCAAAAGATGAATCAGTAACTGATGTTGCTGTGGCAGCCGAGTTTGATAGCACCGCTTTGAATGTGTCATCTCCCTCGTTCCAATACAACACAGCATTATTGCCTGCTGATCCACGTTGTACAAATATACCAGCATCAACATCAGCACCACCTGAATTGTTTTTGTTAAGTTCTAGCAGTGCATCTTGTATTTCTAAATTTGTTGTGTTGACTGACGTCTGTGTTCCTGATACTGTAAGGTTGCCACCAACTTGTAAATTGCCGCCAAATTCTCCATTGCCACTTGCAGTTAAGTTTCTGAATGTACCAATATCTTTGTTTGAATCTACCACAACAGCTTTACTTGCTGTAACTGTTCCTGCTGTCAGTCCGTCAATTTGTTCTAGATCTGCTTCGTTAATGTCCGCACTTCCAATAACAAAAGTTCCACTAGTTGTTGCTCCTGTGGCTGTTATATTTCTAAATGATCCTGCATCTTTGTTGCCATCGACAACAACAGCTTTGTTTGCCGCTACCGTACCGTTTGTGATGCCATCCAGTTTTTCAAGATCAGTTTCATTCATTGACGCAGAGCCAATAATAAATGATCCAGTGGCTGTTACATCTGCTTTGACAACAACATTGGCATTAAAGTTAGTAACTTCATTCACTTCAATTGCACTGGAATCAATCGCATTAATCTCTGATACAAACAATCCACCAACAACATCAAGTCCTTCATCAATGCGTATGTTGGATGAATCAGTTGATTTGATTGAATTCACATCCAGTGTTGCTGTGGTTACTGTGCCAGTGGCTGTTATATTTCTAAATGATCCTGCGTCTTTGTTTGAATCTACCACAACAGCTTTACTTGCCGCCACTGTGCCATTTGTTATGCCATCTATTTTCTCAAGGTCAGTTTCGTTAATATCAGCAGAGCCAATTACAAATGATGTTGCAGTGACAGCTCCTAATGTGCCAATATCTTTTGATCCATCTAACACAACTGCCTTGTTTGCCGCGGCAGTACCATTTGTGATGCCATCCAGTTTTTCAAGATCAGTTTCATTCATTGATGCAGAACCAATAATAAATGAACCAGTTGCTTCTACATCTGCTTTCACAACAACATTGGCATTAAAGTTAGTGGCTTCGTTGACTTCGATTGCACTTGAATCAATAGCATTGATTTCAGATATAAACAGACCGCCTACAACATCTAAACCTTCATCTATTCTAATATTTGTTGAGTCAGTAGACTTTATTGAATTTACATCCAAGGTTGCAGTTGTTATTGTGCCTGTTGCTGTAATGTTTCTAAATGATCCAGCGTCTTTGTTTCCATCTACAACCACTGCTTTATTAGCTGCCACAGTGCCATTGGTTATTCCATCTAATTTTTCAAGATCAGTTTCATTCATGTCTGCAGAACCAATTATAAATGAACCAGTTGCAGTTACATTTCTAAAGTCGCCAATGTCTTTGCTTGAGTCAACTACTACAGCTTTACTTGCGGCCACAGTTCCTGCTGTTACTCCATCAATTGTTTCTAGTTCAGATTCATTTATTGCGGCTGACCCAATAGTGAATCCAGCGGCTGTGACTGCTCCACTGAATGATGGAGCATCTGCAATTGAAATCGTTATCTGTGCTCCACTATCAGTTGAGGTCGAAACATTAGTACCACCTTGGAAAAACAATCTATCTGTCCCAAGTGTAATTTCCATATCAGTTGAATCATCGCCGAGCACGTTTAATGTACCGCCTCCTGCATTCGCATCAACATATGCCTTCACTGATTGTTGTGTTGGAATCAATGTTGCTGAATTGGATGACATGTCATCTTCATCAACAAAAGCTGTTACAGTAATTGTACCGTCTGACAATGAGCCAAATTGAATTGTGCCGTCGGACGTGATATTTCTTAGGGTACCTATATCCTTGTTGGAATCAACCACTATTGCTTTTGAGGCAGTCACTGTACCTGCTGTGATTCCGTCAATGGTTTCTAGTTCTGCTTCATTAATTACAGCAGATCCTATAGTGAATCCTGTTGCTGTTACAATGCCACCTGATGTGACTGCTCCTGAAGATTCAACAGCACCATCTATACTGATTGTGCCCGAGTCTTCTGCCCGCAGTGTGCCTGCCAACATGAGATCATCTTTGATTGTGATCGCCGTGGAATCTACCGATGATATTTCATTGACATCTATTACATTCACGCTCAATGTGCCTGACACATTTAAATCATCTTGTACTTGAACCCCTGTTGAATCTGATGATGCAATTATATCTATGTCTCCAGGATCGACAAATTCCAAAGCATCTCTGGCGGCATTTACACGTAGAACTTGTCCTGATAAACCTATTGATAGGGCACTTCCTGTACCACCATGTGACAGAGCAAGTGTTTCGCCTGTTTGGAATTCTGCGAGTCCTGTTGCTACGTTACTCGAATCGAATACTACTCTTACTGGGGTTTTGTCTGCCATTTACATATTTAACCTAATTAAAATTGAAAGACAGTAATGGTGTCTTGCGACTCTAAGTCATTCCCGTCTGATAGAGTGAATTTTTGCCCTGCCGCTGTGTATACCGCCACAGTTTCAATGGAAGCATTAAATTCCAGCGATAACGGAGCTGTTGTTGCTAATAATTGTGCATCTGTTAAAGTACTAGATCCGTCACTGGTAAAAATTTTAACTTCTTGAATAGGACGTGCACCAGTACCTGCTGTTGTACCTCCTTTAACAATCACACCCTGACCAACCTTTGAATTTTCAGGCAGTGTAACTCCGCTGGAAGCAATAGATATAGCTCCTGTACCATCCGAACTAATTGTTGCTCCGCCTATATCAATTGTTTCTGCAGATAAAAAAGCCGTTTTCCACCTTTTTCCTGCTTTACCCAAATCGAACACGCCATCTTGTGACGGCACTAGGTGACCAGTAAATTCAAATCCTGTGTCAGTTGAATCATCAATTGTAAAACTAGATCCAGCAATTCTAATATTTTCTATACCAACGCCAACTGTGCTCGAATCTTGCACAGACAATTTAGATCCTGATATTTGTAATTCACCTAAATCAGCCGATCCGCCTCCACTACCACTTATGGTAACTGTTTTGGTCGCTCCTGTTCCTGTAACCTCTACTCCATCGCCAACAAAATTAATAGTTGTTGCTGATGTTGAAAGGGAACTGCCTTCATCTTGAATTGTTAGAGAACTACTGCCACCTGTGCTTACTATTGTTCCTCCAGGTGTTACGCCATCTCCTATTCTCAATTGACCTGTAACTGTGTCATGTGCAAGATAGGTGTCTTCTATAATATGTGTTGAAATGTCTCTGTTTTTGAAAGAGCCTTTGATCTTTCTAAAGGCCATGTTACAATCCTAATCGCGATAGATTGTCTTTTGGATCTGGTTCTTCTGCTTCCTCATCATCGTCCACTAATGAATCAATTGCATCAGATGTTTTGCCTTGTTCTGCTTTGTCTAATTCAATTTCTTGTTGTTGCGGGGACATCATCGGTGGCTGATCCTCAGAATCGTTTTCTTTTTCTTTTGATTTTTCTACTTTGTTAAAAATTGCTTTGATAGAATCTGCGTCTTCATCGCCTTCTAATTTTCCATCAATTACAATTTTAAAGTCTGTGAATCTCATAATAATATTTAACCTATACAGTTTCTATGTACTTGTTACCTGTAAAATTTTCTAGATCACGAATCATTCGTTCCATATTGATTCTTATTGTTTTACCAGTTTTAGTATTTCGTGAGTAATATTCCCATTCGCCGTCGTCGTTGTGTGGTGATATTTTAGTTTCATTGTCTGCGGCATCTAACACAAATACTTCTGCTGTTCCACTATCATTTTTTACATACACAAAACCATGATCAGCAACTGCACTAGGTTTTGAAACTTCTGTCATTTTCAGTGCGCCTGTCAATGTTACACCAATAGATGTTGTTTCTATTTTTTTATTGCCATTATGATATAGTTCTACAGCACCACCACGGATGAAATGAGCCATTGATGCACCGCCTACCATGCGTATCTCACCAGCTGCGGTTTGAATTTCTAAATTACCTGTTCCGCTGTCAATTATGAAAGAATTGGAGCCATCGTGGAAAAGTTGTAAATCCTCTCCAGCACCAAGCATTATACAGTTGTCAAAGGCTCCACTGCTGTCCCCTAAGAATATATTTTTTGTGTTTACTCTAAGATTACCGTTTACATTCACATCTTCATTTAGTTGAATTGCTGTAGAATCATGTCCGCCTATATCGCTGACTTGTAGGGTACCAATCACATCCAACCCGTCATTGATAACAACCGCAGTTGAGTCAGGAGATGAAATGTTGTTTACACTGATATCACCACTCACTGAAATTGTTAATGTTTGTGTACTGGATGTGGAGGTTATTATGCCTGCTCCACCTTTTATGTGCAATTCCTGTGTTGGCAGATTGACTTCCATTGTGGTCGAATCGTCACCAAATATTTTTAAGTCAGCACTTGTGGCTCCTAATAATTCTGTAGCCTCACCGCCATCGACAGCACTGTTGATAGCAAAAAACCCTGTGCCACCTGCTCCTGGTGTTTTGGCATAAAATTTTGATATTGCAGCCGCTGATGGATCTGTTTGATTGTTTTGAAATGTTAAGAAATCATCGATCACAATCAAATTACTTTGTGCTACCAATGTGATATTTTCACTTGAAGCCGATGTAATGGAATTGATTCCTGTCATTGCGGCATCAACACTTATATCAAAAGCATTACCTCCTGCTGTGGTAGCTGTTGTTATACTGTTTCCTCCGGATAACACTAATTCTGCATCATCAAAATCTATTGTGATAGCCGCACTGTTGTCTCCTGCTACTGTGATTGTTCTTGAATCAACATAACTTTTACTTGCGGCATGATTTGCGTCAGTTGGTGTAGTGGCAACTTTAAGTTGTGCCAGAGTAACATTTGAAATTGCTGTTACTGTTGCCTCATGTGTTGTGGTTCCAACCACAAAATTGTCGTCACCTGCGTCCCAATATAACAGTGCATGATTTTCTGATCCCCTGTTAAAAAATAATCCTGAATCTTCACTGTCTGCTGTTGAATTATTTCTATTGACTTCTAAAAATGAATCTTCAATTGTGGTGGTTGTGCTGTTGAGTGTTGTTTGTGTTTCTACTTCTAGATTGGAAATTCTGATACCTGTTGACCCACTGTCTTCAGCAAATGCAGTTAATAAATCTCCAGATGTGGTTGCTCCGTCCGGCGACACTGCTCGTAGAATTACTTTTTCTTGTCCTTGGATGATCTTCATATGAAGTATTTATTGAAGTAAACTGAACTCAAGAGAAGAGGGGCACAATGGCCCCCCTTCTAGTATCCAAATAAAATTATTTGAATGATACGTTACTGATGCTAATTCTAGCAAGATAGTCAGCCGCATTACCTAGAGATGATGCTGTGTTTGATAACTCAGTGTATCCATATCTAGTTAAGAAACTTACTACCGGCTCGAATGTAGACGGATCCAGTACAACGCCTGAGCTCATTAACGGAATGTATGGGCAATAGAACGCTGGAGCATCTGCTTCTGATGGTCCTTTGTATCCTACTAATACATCTGTTCCTGTAGCTGCATAACCGTCTACGTAGACTCTCATTGAGTTGTTCAAAGTTCCAACAAACTTAGTGTTAGTTGGTGCTTCAAATACACCCTCTGTAGATCTAGCAAACGCTGAAGTTGTAGCAGATTGTAAGATTGTTAATGCTTCAGATGAAACAACAGCATAGTTACCTGCACCACGTCTTGTTCTTTGTGCAATTAAGTTAGCTTGTTGGTTGATCAGTACAGCTAGAGCCGCATGTTCGTCACCAACGAATGTTGCTGTACCTGAAACAGCAGATTGATCAAAAGCCGCAGCCGCCGTACCCGCTAATGTTCTTAGTGAGCCGATGATTTCTTGGTCGATCTCAGCAGTAATCTCTTGAGCTAATGCCGCCATGATTTCTGCTTCAATATCAACACCTTGCTGTGCTTGTGCGTCTTGAGCCGCTTCAAAAGTCCATCTTGCAGATAGTTTTCTTGATTTAGCTTCTACTACTTGTTTTAGGATCTGCACGTTTAATCTGTTACCTGCAGTACCTTCTAAAGTAGCTGTTGATGCACCCTTAGCCGGGTCACTGTCGTTACCTGAATAAGATGATGCAATTTTGAAAGGTGATAATGCTTCGTCACCAGCCGCGATGTTTGTAGCACCGCCTGTTGTTGCGTCAGCATATCTAACTCTCAATGTGTGAATTTGACCAACTGGGCCAGTCATAGGTTGTACACCTACTAGCTCGTTAGCAATCACTGTTGGCATGACCCTACGAATTACAGGCAAAATTACTCTGTTTAGAGTTGCAACGTTACCGGAACCAGTAGCTCCAGATGTTGCCTGCTCTGACAAGTATTTGCGTGTATTCTCTAAGACCACATCCAAGTTTTTGGCTTTAGAACCTTCGACGCCTTCCATTAAAGCGCCTTTAGTTTCTTGCCATTTATGTTCTAGCAATTGGGATGTCATGTTTTTGTTCTCCTTAGTTTATACCTGCTAATTTACGAATGCTTAATACATCCGCGTCTTGTTCTTTTGCCTGTGTGTTTGCCTGTGTTTTATCGCCTGTTTTTTCTGTTCTTGACTCACTTATGATTGAAGCTTTTTTAGCATCTTTCATTACGTGTGGAAGATATTTTGTGAAAGCAGTTTTTAGGTTGTCTGTTTGAACTGTTTCTAACAGATTGCCCATTACTTCTTTCTTATCACCTGAAAGTGGACCTAACATTTCGTTAAGAACTTTATCTCTTCTGTGTCTTGATTCAATCTTATGTTTTTCGATTTTCTCAGACTCAAGAAGTTTTTCGTTCTCTTCAACTTGTGCTGTGGTCTCGTCGAGTTGTTTCTGCAATTTACGAATTTCAGAAGTCTCATGCAGGTATGAAGTTAGATATTCTGAAGTATATGCTTCAAAAATCTTACGTCCAAAATTGTTTTCCCTAGCAGTTTTGATGTCATCTTTAAATTGTGTCATCTCTTTAGTGATATTCTCACTTACTACTTGTTCTACAATTTTACTTGCTTTCTTAATGAATGCGTTTCTGATTTGAGCAAATTTTTCTTTTGCTTCTTTAACCAGTTTGACGCGAGTTTCTACAACAGATCGTTTATCAGTTTCAAACTCATTAAGCTCTTTAGCAAGTGTTGATGTAACAAATGCTTCTAGAGTTTTAATTTGCTCTGCCATTGATTTTCTATCTGCTTGTAACTCAGCCATTTCAGTTGCAAGTTGACGAGTAACAAACTTTTGAAGTGTTTCCATGTGTGGTTTAACACCTCTTTTGTACATTACTCTTTGGGCCGCTAGTTGTTTTCTATCTTCAACAAATTCTGCAATTTCTTTTTGCAGAGCTTCGTTGACTAGTCGGTCCATTGCTTCTACCATTACGGACTTGTCATGCTCGTATCTTGTTGCAAATTCCTCTCTTACTTCGGTTTTTGCTTCTTCTTTGACCTCTGATAACTTCTGATCCCATGCCTCTTGTATTTCGGCACGAGTTTCTTCGTTTACCAGGTCTTTGTCAAGGAGTTGTTTGATTACTTCTAGCATAATTTTCTCCTTATAGTTTAAGATCCTTTATTAATTGGATCACTCCTTCTTTTAGATGTTTTTGAACTCTAACATCTTCTCTTGCCGCTTTTGCAACACCCATAAGTTTATGTCCGTGCTTCATGTTAAGAAGACCTTCATATATTGGTGTTGGGTAAGCATTGGGAGCTGATGGTTGAGCCACAACATCTACGGTAATAATATCAAATTCTGATACGTTCCCTGATGCCTCGTCTACGTTGCCTGATCCTCTGGATGATACGCCTAATTTTACGCCTGATTGTAACATTGTTTCTACTAATTTTCCCATTGGTGTTGGGAGAATCTTTAATTTACCATATCCGTTATGGCCTTCCATCCACATGCTTGTAATCATGTGAGATACTCTATCTAAATTGATTTTGAGATCTTCTGGATGGTCAACCTCGCCGAGGACACTTGAGCCCCCGGCAACTTGGTCGGATACTTTTTGTACTGCTTTACTAATTTCGAAAGTAGGATACACTCTCTGGTTTGCATTTTTAACGTTACCTTGAATGCAAATGCCTTTCATGTACAAGTCCTTACCTTCATTACTTGATTCAACCACAACTTGTGCTTGATCAAATGTTAAGTGTTCTGATAGTACTTGCATTATCCTATTTCCTTACTTTGTAGCAACTGGTGACTTATCAGTTGACGCAGTGTCTGTCTGTGGTGCTGGAGCTTTTTCAGTTGAAACTTTATTAATTCCACCTGCATTTTTAAAAGATCCGCCCATAGGTTTTGCTGTGTCACCTGTTAGTGCTTTTCCAACGCCGCCTTTTTCTTCGCCGCCTTGGTCCATTTTTACTGGAGATGCATTATTAACTGGTTTGTTCTTAGAAGCAACTACTGATTTTTTTGAATCAGCCGTTGTTTCTTTGCCCATTTTTTCTGCACCATGACCGTCTTTCACCATGTTTGCATATTCTTTAACGATAGTGTCAGCATCTTTTGGTTCTGCGTCTTCGAAAGGATTTACTGATTCTTCAGCACCCTCATCGTCATCGCTGTCCATCATTTTAGCAAACTCAGCTTTTAGAGCGTCAAGTTCTTTTTCTAATGGCTCGAACATTTCTTCAGCTTCAGGATCTGCATCGCCGTCATCGTCCATGTCATTGTCCATGTCAGCCATGTCGTCGCCTTCTGCTTCTGCTTCGATATCTGATATTAAATCGTCTGTAGCGTCTCCGCCGATTTCTTCAATGGTTTCTTCAGCTGATTCGTCAGTTTCTTCTGACTCGTCTACTTCGTCTTCCATTTTTTTCTTTTTCTTTTTCTTGTCGCCGTGCATATCTTCGTCGACGTCATCATCTTGTGCTTCGTCTACTTCAGTAGTTTCAGCATCTTCATCTTTGTCCGATGCTTCTTCAACTTCTTCAGCAGATTCTACTGTGTCCTCTGTTGCTTCTTCGTCAGCAAGGATTCCTTCATAAATTTGTCTTGATTTCTCAACAACTATTTCATGAAATACTTTTTCAGCTTCATCCTTTTGCTCATTCACAAGCAAGTCCAGGAGTTTTTCAAATTTAGACATGATTGTCTCCTTTGGTTGGTTGTTAGGTGTTGTATTTAAGGTTGTAAGGAGTTAAGACCTTTTTAAGAGGCTCATTTTGACATTTTTTGAAGATGTTCTTCAAATATACTATAATTTATGTCAATCCAATTGGACTTTTGTGCTAGTTTATTAGGTGATGTCTGATTATCTAGCACTACATGGTAAAATTTTGCATCTGGATGATTCTTGGTATTAGTCTCCATTTGATTCTGCCAGTTGCCAAAATAGGTTCTACTAGAGTTTGCTTTGCGGTACCTTTCTTGCCCTTTATACATGTTGTTCAATTTGTCACCCTTTTTCTCATCAACTTCCCCTGAAGAAGTTATGCCAAAAAAATCCATGCCAAGGATGTATAATGTTTTGAATCGTTTGTATTCAAGTGCTATTCTTGTTGCTGTTGGGCCTGATGACCAGCCCCAGTCTTTTGCTATTCTTTTAATCCTTGGATCTTTAACTCCGCCTCGCGGATAACTCCAGTGTTCAAGTTTAGCTGGCACATTTCTTTCGCTCAACCATTTGACCGTAGCGATATCCACACTGACCAACATGTCAGGCCAAAAATCTTCTACCACAGGCAACACATTCATTCCAATGATGTATCCTTTGCCTTTGAGTTTGTTAAGATCGAATTCACGTCTTGATTCACCGTTGGCTATTAAAAAACACACTTCGCCTTCAGGCTTGTATGCAGTGTCTTTGGGTGGTATAGGTTCTGATTTTGGTATGTCTGCTTTGTAAGATTTTTTTGTTATTTTTTCCAGTTCTGCAAGAGTTTTTTTAGGATCTTTGAGTTGTTCAGGATTGAGCCATGCAGATATCTCACCTGTCTTGCCATACAAGGATACAGTTTTTTCTCCACGAACAGCCGCCTGTGCTGATGCGAGTCTCCATTGTGCTCTTCTTCCTGCCATTGATGTAGATTAATTAGTACTAGGCTACTTCAGCTGAGTCGCCAACTGATCCACCGTACATTTTTTGATACAGTTCCATAGCCTTGACCTTTTCTTGTCTGCGTGACTGCATGTGATGTCTAAGTTGATTCAGCATTTCTAGTGTGAGTTTGGATTTTCTTGTATCGCTCTTTTCGTACACAGTGATGTCCATATCACTGTTGTATCTGTCTTGATCTAATTCTGTGAAAAACTCAAATAGTTGCATGACAGTATTTACCTAGATCTCAATATCATCATCGTCGTCTCCGAGTTCGCCTTCTTCTTCGCCTGGTCCAGGACCAGTTGGTGCTTCATCGGGTTGAGTTTGATCTGATATGTCTGTGTTGAGATCGCCGCCAGTGACACCTACATTACGTAGATCTTCACCTTTCACAGCATCATCCATTGACTCACCTTTTTCTTCTGCCCACATCTCCATGTTTTTAGCAAGTTCTTGTTCACTCAATCCTAAGAATCGCTGTAGAGCAAATCTTTTACTCAAATATGGCACTTGCTCTATCTGTGTGAATGCTTGTACACGTTGATTGTCTAATTCAATCTGTCTGTATGCGGCAAAGTTTTGTGGCGGTGTAAGTTTTACATCAAACAATGATGTGTCTATGTTGATGCCTCTTTGTTTAAGGAACAACTTGAACTCATGATTGATTGGTGGAATTACAATGTCCTGCAATCTTTCACAATACTTGTTGAACCTTAATTCTTGAATGTATGCTGTGCCTACTCTGCCATCTGAGTATTGTGGGTTGGCGCCATCATCTGGACCTGTTGGCAAATAAGCACTTGGAATTCTCAAAGCACGATACAGTTTGTTAGTGAAGTATCTTAAATCATCAATTTCGCCTAGGTTTGTGCCACCTGGCAATGTTTCCACTTTAGATCCTCTGCCTTCTGCTGTTTGTGGGAAGAAATAATCTTCGTTTATGCTTAACGGGTTGTATGTGGCATCCACTGAATTCTGTCCACCGCTCACAGATGGAATACGTCTTTGGTGAATTTCGTTTTTAACTCTTTCAACAAAACCCATGGCCATATGTGTTGGCATGTTGCCCACATCAATATAGAACACTCTACGTTCAGGTGCTCTGTGTACTCTGTATATGATGATGGCATCTTCTAGCATTTCTTTCTGTTTGAATGTTTTGAACACAGTTTCCAGTATGGATGTACCAAACGGGAAGTTTGCATCAAGTCCTTCTGACATGCTCATATGAGTAACATGATTGGCATCAATTGCATATTGATTCTGTGTGCTTTCGAATCTACCTGCACCGCCTGTGCCATATGTGCCTGGTCCTGAATATGCTCCTCCTGACTTGCCATATCCTTGATCCATTATAGCAGAAGCACCCGGTGATGAATATGTGATGTTGGCCGCTACCTGTGAAGCAGACAATGATTCTAAGTTCAAGTTCAAATCTTTGAACACATACTGTTCTGGTTGTTTGCCTTTGGATTCATTCACAATAATCTTTTCACATTTTGTGGCAGCCACATGAATCAACTGTTGTGTTTCAGGATCTCTGATAAAAAATGAATCACCATACTTTAATGTGTTACGGAACATGCGGAACATTCTTCTGCTCCAATCATTCAATGATGTGAATTGCTTGATTGCATCATTCAAAATCATTGCTTCTGATTCTGTTGGTTCTGTTTTGTACTGTATGGTGAAGGGTGTTTTTGTTTTTTCGTTGTTCTGTGTGCAGAATTCTGCAATGATATCCAATGCCGCATTCACTTCTGAATCTTGATCCATTGAATCATATTGATAGTAACGTTCTTGTCTGTTTGGATGTCCTGTGTACACTTCTGGCAGATATGAAGTGTAGTTTCTTTTGCCCATCATTGCACCACCGTTGGCAGTGTTGGTACCACTCACTGGTGACATTGAACCGTCTGGTTGTACAAGATTAAAATATTTTTTCCATGCCATATGTTGTATTATACCTGATTTTGTTCCTTATTGCAACTATTTACTTTTTTTCCATTAGGCCTGGGTGGATTACTGTATGGAGTTTTTTGATATTTTTATTGACATCAATCAATAAGTCATTAGTAGTTGTCATGTCTACTTTATCATTATACCCTAGTGGGTCATTTGTGTATCCACTATTCTCTACTACCTTTTTCATATTGTCATCATATTCTTTGATCTGATTAGGTGTCATGTCATCACCTGCACTGTTAACTCTCCTTTCGCTTACTCCACTTGCTATTAATTCCTTCTTGGCTTCATTGACACGGAATTCATTCATAAACCCAGCATTCATCAAACCGTTTTCAGCGGCTCCTGCCATATTCTGTAGTTCATCTAAAGACAAATCGTTATTGCTATTGTTTTTCCTGTACTCATTCGGGCCTACATAGTTGGGATCAATCATCCTTATTGCATCATTCATTGTGTCTATCAGTCCATCGATTGCAACATCAAGCAAATCAAGGTTGTTGACTGCTCCAAACAAACCTGCTTGAAACGATCCCACAGCATCTTCCACTTTCACTGCATTCAACAATATGGCAATTGTCTTGTCATCTGTAATGCCTTCTTCTCTAAGTCTTTCTTCAGTTAATTTGCCTGTCCTAGCTAAATCTTCTGCTGTTTTAAGTTGCGACTCATGTGCTGTATTGAAGGCTGCCTGAGCGTCACCGAGATCAGTGAAACTTTCGTCTAACACGTCGTTGATATTTTTCAACTGTATTGACGATGCTCTACCTTGCATGATGAAATCCGCCACTGCTTGGAAGGCAGGATCAATCATGGCAAGTTTTGCTAGGAACAATCCGTTGCCGTCTTCAATTGCATTCTGCCCCAATTGGATTGTGTCTGCCACTGCTTTGCTTGAACTGACATTGCCGCTTTTGATACCTTCAATATTGTTTTCCAGTGTTTCTCTCAACCCTGGTATAGTTGCTATCAGTCTTGCTGACTCCTCATTTGTCACTGTGCCAAATGCAATAATCTGTTTCACAGCATCACCTATTGGTCCCGGCAATCCTGCCACAAACGTGGTCAACTCTGCCCCCTCTTCTCCCATGCCTGCTATAGCTGCCTGGAAGGCAGAATCGGCCACAGCTGCCATTTGTGCCGCACGTTGTTCTTTGATGTTCTTGCCGGTCAATTCAGCAATAATTCTTTCATTCTTGGAACGTTTCAACAATTCATTATTCAACTGCTTTTCACCGCCTGTCATCAATGCAGAGTTCAATCTGTTTGTTGTAACAAAATCAGTGAACTCTTCAGCAATCGCAGTTGAATTCATACCCAGCATCCGTAACCCCATGCCTACTTCAGAGTTTTGATCAGTTAAAGCTTTTAAACGAGTGGCGAAAGTGGCTGCCGCGTTGTTGATTGTTCCACCAAATATTCTCAACCCATCAGCATTTTCCATCACCAAATTTCCAAACGTTTCTATACTGATGTTGGCTCTAAGTGCTGTTTCAAGAGTTCCTCCTAAACCTTGAGGACCGCTCAGTCTCAAACCTGTGTCTGCTAATTTTTGGAATGATTCTTGTTGAAGTTGCATGAATGCTAATCTTAACTTCATCATTTCTCCGGTGGTTTCAGCTGCCGCTGTCAGCAACCCACCCAATATAGGAATCATTGATGTAAATTTTGTGATTTGGTCAACACCAAAATCCACTACCGAATTCAAAGATTCAAAACTGCCATCCATTGTGGCCATCGACTTTATCAAACCCATTGTACCAGTAATTGTGTTGCCTAGCAAATTGAAACCAGTTTCCAAAGCTGTAAGAGCAGGATTCATTTTGTACAAAGACTTACCAAATGCTTTTACATCTTTGCCCGCTCCTTTTGTGGCTCCGGCCATTGCCTTGGCTCCACCGGCAGCGGCACCACCGCCAGCAGTACGACCACCCAGTGCTCTTACCAATTCTTGTAGAGTTTCTTCAGATGCAAATCCCTGATCAGGGACCTTGACCGATATGTCTTCTATGTTAATCTCTTTAAATCCAGCCATTTTATACGCACATAAATATTGTTATAGTAAGTATTTATGGAGTATAAAACATGACCAATCCACAGAACCCATTAGCTAAGTTCTTTAGGCAACCAGCAATATACACAACTTTACCATCTGGTGGCGATTGGTATCCGCAAGGAGCATTGGTGTTTGACAATGAGAAAGAACTTGCTGTGTATCCAATGACTGCAAAAGATGAAATGACCATGAACACACCTGATGCACTGCTCAACGGAGAATCCACAGTGAATGTTATCCGATCATGTGTGCCAGGCATACAAGATCCGTGGATGATGCCGGTGTTGGATTTAGACTCTGTAATGATTGCCATCAGAATTGCAACTTATGGACACATGATGGATATAACTGTTACTGTTCCTAATACCGAAGATAAAGTGACCTACAATGTCGATCTGCGTACAGCAGGAGACAAAATTGATAAAACAAAATTTGATGGATATGTGCCTGCCAAAGATGTTTCATTCAAAATCAAACCAATGAGTTATAGACAACTTACCAATTTGCAATTACGCACTTTTGAGCAACAAAGAATTATTTCACAAGTGATTGATACCAATGAATTAAATGCATCACAAAAACAGGAAAAATTTGCAGAGATATTTGGCCATATGACTGATTTGACTCTAGCAAACATGAAAGAATCTATACTTGAAGTGACCGCAGATGGCCAGACCATCACTGATCGTGTGTACATCGAAGAATTTGTAGACAACATGGATGGAGCTACTGCAGACTTGATTAAGAAAAGATTAGATGCACAAAAAGGAATCGGCAAAATACAGCCTATCACAATAACTCCAACCAAAGAACAGATAGAAAAAGGAGCACCTAAAAGTTTTGAACAACCTATCTCCATGGATAACTCCAATTTTTTCGTATCAAGATCCTAACTCTCTCGCCTTCTGAACTGGAAGAATATTTCAAAGAACTAGAAAACACAAACAAAAATTTCAAGAATGATCTGATCAAACTGTGTTGGTACATGCGTGGATCGTTGGACTATAATACAGCATTTTTGCTAGGACCTGACGATAGATCCATGATGGCTGAACTTGTAAAAGACAACATAGAGCTTACTAAGACTACAAAAATGCCTTTACTATAAATATTGATATGAAACTATTAGACCTATTTGAATATGATCCCAGAGTTGGTGCCGCACTAGGCAGAGCCGCACAAGGTATTGGGCAAGCTGGAGATACACTAAAGGGACCCATTCCACTCACAGCAAAATTGCAAGACATGGAAACCATGTTGAATGATTTCAACAAAAAACTTAATGCAAAGTTGAATGATAATCCTGACATAGCAGTGGCTCCATTTTTTGCTGATTGGGCCGAAGAAGTGGGCAAAAAGGCAGGTATCAAAAGTTTTGGCTTGAATGTTGAACCAGACAAAATTGTGCAAAATGGAAAACCCAACTCTAAATATGTGCGTGGATTGTTGTCGCAAATGATTGATCAGATCAACGCCAAAGAAAAAGAGTTCAAAAATAAAGGCCTAAAAGGTGGCGGGTTCGGCAAACAGTTTGCCAAGAAGAAACAAAATTTTTAATACTACAACTTAATAGGGAACACAGTTAATATAGCTACTACTATGAAGAACGACTTTGCTCCTGTTCCCAAACATGCGGTGTTGAACACTGAACAACGCAGAAACAAAACCAACTATGTGCTACAAAAGATGTTGATGACACATTCTCCCAAAGAGTGTGCAAATTTGCTGTTTGACTTTTTTGAAAAACACACAGATCTAAGACGTGCGGATATAACATTGAATGATTTTATGAGTGAGTATGATGCTCACAAAGTGGACGACAAGTAAAGATTGACTACGTCAATCGCTCTTCGTTTGCACTCGAGCATTTTAAAATGCCGTTGCTTGATGTAGATTGTTAAGTCAGTATCCACCTGTTGCCAGGTGAATGTTTTTCTTGATGTGAGTCGCACAGCCAAGCATCCAGAGACATTGTTGCAACGGAGGATTATACCAACCTATGGTCTCGCTTTTTTTACACTACGCGGTGGTAAACGTAGATACCGTATGAATATTAGACGTCAAGCGATTCGCCGCTGTTGTTACAGAGTAGTTCGCTGTGTTCGGAGACGTTATGTTGCCTAAGATTTTTTTTGAAGTGCCTTGATTGCCTTGCACAACTATATTATACCGACCTAAGATTTACTGTCGTCGATCTGATCCGGAAAGTCTCTATATAGAAAATGTTGTATGGTTTCACCATCAACCAATTGATTGAAGTTGACATGTTTTTCGTCAATACTTTTTTCGTTGCGTAACACAGAAGTCATTGCGTCATCCAGTTGTTGCATGTTTTCAAATTCCATCATCACATGAAACTCTGGAAGATCCATAGAACGAAATCCCAGTTTGGCTCTGGTCAATCTGTAACTTTGCATTTTTCCTAGACTCACCATGCCATCTAGAAATGCTCTCATCTTGTCAGCAAATTCATATGAATCCACTTCAGGATGGTGATCTGCAAAAATGTGATAGATATCCATATACAGGATACTTACACATGAAAATTTGGTATGAACATTTATTTGGCAAACTGGATCAACAAGACATACAATTTATGAGAGTGTGGGCAGACGTACATCCCCAGGAATCAGACGAAGCATTGGCACAAGGTTTTATACAATTAGAAGATGCATGGCAACAAGTTCGTGTAGTGAGAATCAACATAGAAAAATTTATCAAAAAAGCAAAGAAACCAAAAACTGACCCTGACATAATTGCTGAAAAAATTTATGGTCTGGAAGCAAAATTAATGATGCCTCAATTGATGCCTGTATATGAAGCATATCTTGATCATCACGGATATACCATGTTGGAACCAAACCCACTAGAAGACATTGGCCATGCAGACACTGTGTGGTTGTACAGATTGAAAAATGATCTAATAGGATTTTCCATTTGGACCACTTACAGCAAAAGTTTAGACAACTGGCAAATGGCATGGAACTATGCTGACTTCAAACTGCAACTGGGCAAATACAGTCTGTGGCACGAAATACATCATGCACATGAACTAGGTTATGAATGGTTCTATCTAGGAGCCAGTTACGATAAATCTTGCAAATGGAAAGCATCCATACCTGGATTTGAATGGTGGAACGGGAAAGACTGGAGTGACGACACAGATACTTACAAAGAGGCTATTCAAAAGGATATTGATTTCAAGATCCAATTGTAAATTTTTTATAAGTACAATTAAGAAGGAAACCATGTGTTTCCTTTTCTTGTGAAACACGTATTGCAAATAGTTTGCAATAGCAAAAAGGAGACTGTATGTATTGGTTTATGAGTATAATGTATGTGTATGCCGGATTTATTACAATTACAGATTTGCCGATTCAATTCGATACATTGGCAACATGCGAAGATTATATCTATGAAAACAAAGTAGAAATAGTCAAAACATTTATAGATGAACCTGGTCTAACAGGTTTTGAATTTTTTTGTGAGATAAGTTATGATTAAAGAAGCACTAATAAAAAAACTAGAAGGCGATATAGAAGTTGCCAAAGTAGATCTTAATATTTTTTTAGAAAAGCAGATAGGTGTTGCAGAACATATTGATTATGTTGCCACTGCTGAAAAGAAATTGGATGTACTTGCAACAGCTATGGACAAATTAGAAGCATTGAAGTCTATTTCTTAAAACGCCAATTGACTACATCATCTAAATTCTCTTTTGACCACTTGTCGTAGTATTCTCCACCTCTAAGCATCTCTGAGTGTTTGTTTATCTTGCTCAAACGTTGAATCACAACAAGAATTAAACCGCCATGGTTCATTTGTACGCCGTCAATCTCTTCGGGATCCATTGGATGATCTTCCAAGGCAACTAAATCTTTCGATTTGTATTTGTCATTTAATTCTGTAATTTGAGCCGATACCATTTCTGCACTGTTATATTGACGGGCCACGTTTTCACGTGCCACAATAATGGCTTCAAAGTCATCGTTCCATGTTTCAAACACTTGTTCAGCAGTCTGCCAAATATCAGGCGGATTGCCGGCATGCAAAGGTGCTTGTACAATTTTGATCTTGTCTTGCACTCGATATTGCCGTGCATAAGGACATGGAGGCATGTTACCAAATGATGGATGTGGTACTTCTACAAACTTTTCCATCCACTGGAGAATACTATCGATTACTGGTTGTGTGGCATCATGCATATAGTATATAATAAAATAAAGCATGACAAAAGTCAATTGGACATATCAAGGAGAACCAGTAGAAGCATTACCTGACGGTGTAGTAGGGTTTGTGTATCTCATAACCAACACCACCACAGGTCGAATGTATGTGGGTAAAAAATTAGCCAAATTCAAAAGATCAAGGCCACCACTCAAAGGCAGGAAAAACAAACGCAGGCACACAGTAGAAAGTGACTGGCAAGACTATTATGGTTCAAGTGACTTGCTAACAGAAGATGTGAACAAACTAGGCAAAGAACAATTCAAAAGAGAAATAATTCATCTATGCAAATCCAAAGGCGAATGCAATTATCTTGAAGCAAAAGAACAGTTTGCTAGAGGTGTGCTGGAATCAGATGATTACTACAACGGTCACATAAGAGTGAGAGTACATGGGTCCATTATCAAAAAATGATGCAGACACTTGGTTTGCAAATCATACAATTTCTAACATAAAAGTATTTCCAAACAAAGATGTTGTGCAACATTTAAGATACGCACTAGAACAGGTCACAACAAAAAACTTGTTTTTAGAGTTTGGCGTGAGAGATAGAAACACTTTCAATGTGATCAAAGAATATGCGGACGTGGTGCATGGGTTCGACTCGTGGACTGGATTGCCGTGGCCATTGCAACTTGCAAGATTGGTAGAACCAGAAAAGACTGGGCCGCATCTTGCCGCTAAAACTATTCCAGAATCAGACGACACACAAATATTTTGGAGTGGATTGTTTGAAAACACATTGCCAGACTTTGTTGCTCAACACAACCAACCAATAAGTTTTTTGCATATAGATTCCAACTACTATAAATCAGCACAACAAATTTTGAAAGCATTGGATGACAACATTACAAATGACACTATAATAGTGTTTGGACAGTTTCATGCTTTTGAGAAGGCCGATTTAGCAAAATGGGAAAATGTTTGGAATCATGAATTATTAGCTTGTAAAGAATGGGGCCGTGACATACAGTTTTTTTCACGCAATCAATTCTTACAAGTGGCAGGAAAAGTAAATGAATAAAAAAATGTTATTTTATAAATCGATTATCTGGCAACTGATTGGCATGTTTTGGATATCTATATTATCCTATATATGGTTTGGTGACTTGATTCGATCTTTAAGTTTTACTCTTGTAGTTGTTGTGGTGAGTATTTTTGTTTATGTAATTTATGAAATGATATGGGAAAAGTTCACAAAAAAATGAAAGCATTTGTATTATTTTTAAGAGAAGTTGAAAGCACACATCAGCCAGCTATTGATGCAATGGTCAGTGCCAAAGCACATGGACTGGACGCTGAGATGTTTGAAGGGTACACACCTTCACGTGCTGATGAATATATCAAACGAGAAAATTTGAAACCATATTTTCCTGGACCAAAGTTGTACAAAATAAAATGGAATAAAGGTGGTGTCAGAGGATGCATGATTTCACATTTAGAAATGTGGAAAAAATGTGTTGAACTGGACGAAACAGTGGTCATACTTGAACATGATTCTATTGTGGTATCAGACTCATACAAAACACCGTTTGATCAATTACTGCATTTGGACAAACATCGGTTTGTAGAACCTGATCCTGATCTAGGACAAGAACCTAGCATAGAAAAACTAGAGCACTATCGCAAAGGACAACAACAATTACAAGGCACATACGGATATGTGATCAAACCAAAAACTGCTGAACGGTTAATACGTGGAGCATATGAAGAAGGTCTCACTGCCGCTGACATGTTTGTGAAAGATCTGTACTGTAACATACAAGTAGTGACTCCAAGAGCAGTCAAAGTGAACAATCAAGAATCATTAACATCCAACAGAAACTTCTATATATAGACATATGCACATTACACTCACAGGATCACATGGTTTTATAGGCACACATTTACGCAATCATCTAGAAGCAAATGGTCACACAGTGGACTGTTGGGATCTGTTAATAAACAAAGACATTGGCAACTTTGACATTGATCCAAAATCAAATCTTTGCATACATCTAGCCGCCAAAGCAGACATAAGAGAAAGTTTTAAAAATCCTGATTTGTATTGGAACGAAAATGTGGTCAAATGTAGAAAAGTGTTTGAGCAGTGTGATGAACATAACATCAGAGTAATTTACGCATCATCATCTGCTTGTTTAGAATGGCATAGAAATCCATATGCACTATCCAAGTATGTGGATGAATTCATGGCTCCTAAAAACTCAGTTGGTCTACGTTTTTCAACTGTGTGGGGAGATGGAGCAAGAGACACTATGCTGATATCAAAGATTAAGTTGGGCATAGTAAAATATGCAACAACGCACACTAGAGATTTTATCAATGTTGCAGATGTTGTAAATGCTATACAAACCATAATTGACAATCCAGAAGAAAAAGGTGTGTTTGAATGTGGTTGTGGAATTGCATTCAAAGTTGATCAACTGGTTGCAAAAAATGGCTTCGACGTGCCAGTCACAGACGGAGAAGATTTTGAATTAGAATCTAATGTTTTACCATCATCAAAATTGAGAGCTTTAGGTTGGGAACCAAAAGTAAATGTGATGGATACAAAACTTAGATGAAACTTCTAGAAGACGGTTATTATATTCCAGATGGTGACGATCCAGTTCATCATGTAGGCGGCAACGTCAAAGAACACGACAACAAAATTCATGAACAAGTATTGAAACTAACCCAAGGAAGATCGCACATGATAGATGTTGGCGGTAATGTTGGAAGATGGGCAAACTATTATGCTGACATCTTTGACCAAGTCACAGCATTTGAACCTGCTGATTACAATATTGAATGTTTCAAAATAAACACCCAAAGCAAATCAAATATCACACTGCATGAATATGGCCTAGCAGACAAACCAGGCAAAGGCAAACTTGCTGTGGCAATTGAGCAACATCTGGGATCAACAAGGGTATGGCCGGGTGACGAAGGTAATATTGTGTTGAAAACAATGGATGAACACAACTACGATAAAATAGATGTTTTGAAGATAGATGTAGAAGGACTTGAAATACCTGTGCTAAACGGAGCACGGAAAACTTTAGAGCGTTGTTCACCTGTGATTATAATAGAACGATGTGTGTTGAATTCGGAAGCATACGGATACACAAAGAACGACAGTCATGATTTGCTAGTAGAACTTGGATACAAAAGAGCAGTGAAAGTAACCAGAGACTGTATCTATGTTAAATGAATATCACGAAAGTCTATTACATTTGCCAACTGAGAATGGTGTCATAAAATCTGATATAAAAGGTTGGTTACAACCTGTAGAAGCACATTATCTGTATGAGTGTGCATACCGGTCACATAACATTTTGGAACTAGGTTCTTATCATGGTTTGTCGACAAGCATAATGGCCCAAGCAAAATACGACGCAGGCAATAAAGGTTCAATCACAACTTTAGATGTGTTTGAAGAAAACATTTTGCAAACAAAACAAAATATAAAAGTAGACGTCAATATAAATTATGTTACTGCTGATGCAATCAACTATGTGATGGAACTAAACAAAAAACCTTTACCTGAATTTTATGACTTAATTTTCATTGATGCAAATCATACCTACGAATGGATGAAACTATTGACCAAAAATATACACATTCTTTCAGATGGAAAAATGTTGTTTCATGATTTTTTCCACAGAGCAACTGGAGTCAAACAAGCAGTTGAAGAAATACTTGGTTCTCCTAATCAACAGGTTGCCTCAATAGGAGTGTACGAATGAAAATTTTAGTCACAGGCTCATTGGGTTTTGTGGGATCACATTTAGCAAAAAGATATTATAACCAAGGACACACAGTGATCGGCATAGACAACGGAGTAGGTGGATATGATGACAATCTTACAGAAGTGCAGACTCTTAGAATAGATTGTTGTGATCAAGGCAGTGTAGATCAATTGTTTGCACGAGAAAAATTTGATCTGGTAATACATGCGGCCTGCACAGCATATGAAGGACTAAGTGTGGTATCTCCTGTGCTTGTAACAAGAAACACATTTGACGCTACTGTAAATGTGCTTAGTGCATCCATAAAGCATAAGATTGGACGTTTTGTATACATGAGTTCCATGGCTAGATATGGCAAACAAAAACCACCTTTTACAGAAACTATGACACCAGCACCAGAAGACCCGTACGGCATAGCCAAAGTGGCCGCTGAAGATACAGTAAAATGTTTGTGTGATGTTAATGGCATCGAATGGAGTATTGTTGTGCCACACAATATCTATGGTCCTAATCAAGTGTATGATGATCCGTTTAGAAATGTTGTGTCTATATTTTTGCACAGGAACCTGCAAGGAAAACCATGCATAATATATGGTGATGGAGAACAAATGAGATGTTTTTCTTACATCGATGACACACTGCAAGTGTTTGATAAAATTTGTTTCGATGCCGAAGCAGTCGGTGAAACTTTTAACTTGGGTCCAGATGAAGATTACATCACAATAAATGAACTGGCAAATTTGACAGCAAATGCAACAGGGTTCAACGGTGAACATGAGTACATGCCAGGCAGACCCAAAGAAGTAAAATATGCTACCTGCTCATCGGACAAAATACGCAAATACTTCAACTACGAAACCAAAGTTTCTATTGCAGAAGGCATACAAAATACGTTACAATACATTAGAACAAGAGGCATAAGAAAGTTCAACTACTCTTTGCCTATAGAAATTGATAACGAACACACACCAGCAACATGGACAAAGAAACTAATATAACAATTTGTTGCCCCAGCAGAGGACGACCAGACCTTGCAAAAAGAATGGAGCAGTCTGCATATGACACTGCCAAATGGCCAGATAAAATAAAAGTGAAATTTTATTTGAACAATGACGATCCTGCATTGCCACAATACAAACAACAAAAATTACGTGATGCTGAAATAGGAATAGACAGAAGCACAGTGATGAGCTGGAATGTGTTGGCAGAATCTGAACAAAGCAAAATGTACAAAATGGTAGGTGATGACGCAGAGTTTGTGACACCACAGTGGGACAGAATATTCTTAGAGCAGTTGGAAAAATATCCTGATGGCATATTTGCAATCGGCACTGCCACAGGCAAACAACACGGCCTTGATCATCAGACATGTCCACACCCTACTATTGCCAGACCATGGCGTGATGCACTTGGTTATTTTTGGCCACCACAATTTCATCATTGGTTTTTAGATGCATACACAAAAGATCTTGCCGTGGCTGTAGATAGATATATTTTTCTCAAAGACGTAATGATCAAAGTAAAAAAAATTACAGAAGATGCAACAGCACAAAGAATCAGAACTGACTCTGTACATCATAGAGACAAATGGTTGTATGAGAAAACAAAACAATGTTTCTTCCCGGATGATGTAAAAAGACTCAAAGAGGCTATGCAATGAATCTAGCAGTGTTTGGAGACAGTTGGCCCGTTGGCACTGAACTAAAACAAGGTGAATTGCCGTTTGGAGACTTGTTGCACAAAAAACTAGGCACTGAAAGATATTTCAACCAAGCACAACAAGGCAGTACAATTGATTCATTGGTATTACAGTTGGATAGATTCATGAAACAAAAAATACAAGATTGTATCTGCGTATTCTTTATAACCAATCCAGCACGATATCTTTATTTTGAAAATGGTAATGAAAAAATATTGAGACCAACTGGCGATAAAAGTGCTTTGACAAAATTTTATTTTGGTGAGGTTCAATCAGATGAATTAGATTACCACAAAGCAAATATATCAATACTGGCACTGCAAAAAATGTGCAATTATTTCAATTACAAAGATTATTACATAGAAGGTTGGACCAATATAGATTGGAAATATATCGGAATCGACAAAACAAAATTTATACCACAAAGTGCAACTGAAATGTTCGGTGCAGAAACAAACACAAAAACATTAGAACTTGCAAAGTTTCAAAACAATCCATTTATAAGTCCTAACAAATATCATCCAAATCAAAAAGGACATGAATTAATTGCAGAAAACTTGTATAATTTTATCAACTAATATATAATACACTTATATGACGACTTTTACTGTAACCACCACATGGGGATCAAAGCACTGGAACGTGTATGGACAACGATGTGTTGAATCCATACTTCAGCATTGGCCATCTGATGTAAAGAAGATATTTTATCCAGATGATGTTGCACAATCTGTACCAGCACCTAACACAGAATATTACACTTTGCAAGAGACACAACCCAAGTTGCAAGAATTTATTAACAGAAATAAAGACAATAATTTTATTAAAGAAAAAATGGCAAAGCCTTTGAGATCAGCATTTGAGTATGATGCTGTAAGATTTTCCTGGAAAGTGTTTTGCATGATAGATGCGGCAAGCAGATGTGATACTGATAGATTAATCTTTGTAGATGCTGACACAGTCACATACAAGGACATACCTACAAGTTGGCTGGATCATATTGCTCCAGCAGATAAATTTTCAACATTTCTAGGTAGACCCAAAAAAGGATTTTCCGAGACAGGATTTATTACATTCAATCTTGCACTGCCCCATGCAAAAAAATTCTTTTCGCGTTGGCAAGAATATTATGATCAAGACTTGTGGAAAAATTTAAAAGGTTTTACAGACTCATTCACGTATGATGCGGCACGATTAGATACAACACCAAGATACTTAGACAACGATTTGAATGATGGTAGATTTTTAGGGTACAGAGGATCAAAACATCCATTTGTTAATTCAGAATTAGGAGAATACATGGACCATTTGAAGGGTGATAGAAAAGATGCAAAGAATAGCAAAGACTCGCTCAAAGTAAAATGGGACCATGAGCATTGGCAATGAAGATAGCAGTATTCAAAGACACAGCCGCACAAGCAGGAAAACCTGTCATGGATGCATTTATAGAATCAATCAAAGATGAAGACTATGTTGTATGCACAAACGATCAACGACCTGAAGTAGATGTAATAGTCATATGGTCAGTGCTACTTCACATGTATGGCAGGAAACCCATATATGACTATTACAAAGACAAAGCAAAAATACTTGTGATTGAAGTTGGCGGACTATTGAGAAACCAAACATGGCGAATGGGTATAGGAGGAATCAACAGTGTGGCTGATTTTGCTACAGATGATGTTGACCATGTAGATGATTCACGTGTAAGAAAACTTGGTATTACTATGCAACCATGGCGTAGGATAGGTGAAGGTGGTCCTATTATTATTTGTTTGCAAAATACAAAATCAGAAGCATGGACCGGTGGACCTCTAGAGGTATGGTTACAAGACACATTAGAACATGTACGATCACAGAGTCATAGACCAATACTAGTGCGACAACATCCTAGACATAAATCAAACATCAAATTGCTTTTGACAAAATTTCCTAATGTGCAAGAAGACACACCAAACTTTATAAAGGGCGATATTGTTGATTTCAAAAATAAATTAGACAATGCGTATTGTGTGATCAATTACAATTCTAATCCTGCTGTCGAAGCTGTGTTGGCCGGCGTACCTGTAATGGTTCATGAAAGTTCGTTGTGCCGAGAAGTAGGCAACCCGCTTAACGGTGATATAAATGTGTTGAAACAGTTTGACAGACAGCACTGGTTGAACAAATTAAGTTACAGTGAATGGTTTGTAGACGAAATTAAAAAAGGGATTCCATGGAGAAGACTGCGTAAAAGATTAGCAGACGGTCTCACAGGACAATGGTCACATATATGATAAAGAGTTTTGTTTGTGTATGCACAGGGAACAAGTATCCACCAAGTTATGTGAATACACTATACAATATGGTTAAAAGAAATTCAACTGATGTGCGATTTCATGTGATTACAGATTCAAACAAAATAGGATATGATCCCAACATTAAACAAATTGTTATTGCACCATTATACAAGTCCTGGTGGAATAAAGTGCATATGTTTAGAGATGACATAGGGTTAGAAGGCACAGTAATTTTTATGGATCTGGATGTTGTAATACTGAAAAATATAGATCACCTGTGGGAGTTTGAAGGTGATGCTTTTGTGATCATACAAGACTTCAACAGATGCAGAATCAAAGATTATCAAGTGCGTAATTCATCTGTGATGAAATTTTTTGCAGGCAATGAAGTTGACATGTGGCACAAGTTCAAAAACAATCCAACAAAAATACAAAGCTCATACCAAGGAGATCAAAACTATGTGACTGCAGAACGTCCGCACTCTTGCATGTGGCCACATGATTGGATAATGAGTTACAAATGGGAAATAGGTTTAATGAAGGAAGATCAAAGGCGCCCTAACGACAAAATACGTAATGCATCGATTCCTAATGATTGTTGTGTAGCTGTGTTTCACGGCAAACCTGATCCGGGCGATATAAAACATGATCCAACAATAATGGAGCACTGGCGATGAGTGAAGATGATATCTATATAAGAGTCGATGAACCTGACACAGAATTTACCACAGAAGAATGGAATAACCACAGAGAGATTCCAACTAACGAACAAGCAGTAAAAGACGGCAAATTATTTGTGAAACGTTTGTTGATCAGTCAATTAAAAGCAGAACAAGAAGGCAGGCCATATTGGCTAGGATTTGCCAGAGCCAAAAAGAATGACGGCAAAGGAGACAAGTATGAAACTTTGTCTCAGGTCAAAACAATAATGGATGAAGTCATAACAAACAACAGCACATACACAAAAAATACATTAATGAAACATGTGCGAGACAATTTTCAAGGCAATGCACACATCAAAGATGTAGGCAAAGTTGTGCCAAAAATAATCAAAGAACAATTGACAGGAGCCGGCAAATGGGAATCTGTTACCAAGAAAAGATACATCAGGTTAAGACAGAAAGGATAAATTAGTATATGTCATTATTTGAATTTCACAGTTATGGTATGCCAACAGGAGAAGTATTCATACCAACACACGATGAAGAAGGACCTCCGTTTGAAGGTCACAACATAGATCAATACATAGGTGATCGCAAAGTTGTGCTGGTTGGAATTCCTGGAGCATTTACACCAGGTTGTACAGAAAAACATATGCCTGGTTTTATCAAGCATGAAAGAGCATTGTACAAGAAAGGAATACAGGAAATTATCTGTATGAGTATGAATGATCCATTTGTGATGATTGCATTTGATGATTATATGAATCATGAAGGTTCAGAGATTACAATGGCCGCTGATCCATTTGGCGAAGTTTCTGAACAAATAGGATTAGCAACAGACATGGGTGTACTTGGAAATCGTTGCAAACGTTTTGCGGCAATAATAGAAGACGGCCAAGTCACAACAATGTTTGTAGACGAAAAAGACATAGATCAATCAACAGCGGAAAATATTTTAAAAAATTTATAATGGCACTTAGTGAATACAAAGGTGAAGAGATAATCGCCAAAATCATAATCAAGGGTGGTAAGAAAACTGAAGAACGTGTGTACATGCCACGCACTGTAAACAACGATCCTGCAGGCAAAGATGCTTATATCATAGGCAATGGTCCATCAAGAATAGGATTTGATCTATACAAATTACCACAAGACTCTTATGGATGTAATGCTGTGTACAGAGATTATGAACCTGATTTTTTAATTGTTGTTGACCGAAGAATGTATACAGAGATAAAAGATTCAGAATACTTAGAAAAAAACATTGTATACACCAACCATTTTAATATGACTAGACTGGGAGGCAGTAGTCATTTGATACCTGAGAATCCACACATGGGAGCAGGCACCACCGCCATGCATATTGCAATACATGATGGACATACAAATTTAATATGTTTAGGTTTTGATTGTGCAGAAGACGGTCCAAATTTAAATGTGTATACTGGAACTAATGCTTATGACAGTGCGGAAACAGTGGTGCACCAAACAGTATGGGGCAGACAAATTACACAATTTATTAGAGAGCATTCAGATATACAATGGACTTTTGTAGAAGGTAATATTCCTAGTGACATATCGACATTGGACAATGTTTCTACAATGACTTATGAACAACTGAACAACAAATGCACAGCAACTTCCAATTAGTATACAATCACAAAATTGATTTTGATATTTTCCATGATGTGTCTCCTACATCTGTTACTATAAAATTTAATAATACCATAGTGCATCAAAAAGCATATGCACCAGGAGACAAAACAAATGAAGTAGTGCATTTTGAACATGCTGTACCTGATGGTGGTAAGAATGTTATTTGTATAGATTATGATGGTGGCAAAGAAAGTGAACACAGATATCTAAAAATAAACAGCATAGATGTTCAAGGATATAAACTTGATATATTGCACAATTATTATGATCCAAAAATTAATCAAGATTGGTGGCAAACTTTGTCAGACAAAGAACAAAAAAAATATCAAGAAGTTATACATGTCAACAACAATGCACATTTTGGTTGGTTCGGCCAAATCATATATGAATATTTTAGTGGTGCAGATAAATCAAAACAATATTTGTGTGAAGAAGCAGAACAAGAAAGAATTGCTTGGCTCAAGACTCCCTTTATATTCGAAGACAAAGACAAAATAAAATATCAATGGTCTAGAAATGAAAATTAAAATACATAATCATTACGAAAAACTTAAAAGTTGTATGTTAGGCAACGTTGATTTTAGTGTGTTGTCTCAAATGGATGAATACAAAAAAACAAAACTTCAAGTGATGCTTGAACGTGCAGAAGTCGATCTTGATAAAATACAAAATAAATTAGAAACATTAGGTGTAAAAATATTTCGTCCAAAAAGTTTAAACTGTGATAAAAAACTAGTCACACCATACTTTGATACCATAGGGCATAGAATTCCTTTGAATCCTGCAGATAATTTTTTTGTTGTAGACAACACAATAATAGAAACAGCAAGTTGGACCAAGGAAGCATCTTTTACTGGCATGTATTGGAGAGACATAATGCGTTCTGCACTGGCAGAAGGCAACAATTGGCTGACTATGCCAATGCCTTTGCATGATGTGAATGAAATAGATCTTATGGATCAAGATATACCAAATTTAGATCCTATCATCGATGGTCCTTGTTTGTACATTCATGATGATTATGTTTTTGTCAGCATGGTGGGGGCCAGCAACGACTTAGGTTACGAATGGATGAAAAATATTTTGCCAGGTAAAAAATTTATTGAAATGGATCCTACAAAATTTGCAGGGCACCTAGACTGTCACTTCAACATATTGCGACCCGGAGTAGTTGCAACGTTTCATGCCAAAGAAGATTTTCCCGCTTACTTTGACAATTGGTCATTTATTCAGGTTGATCATGTTACGCAACCAACAGAATTCATAGACAGCAGATTGCAAGATGATGACCAAGAAAATTCTGTGTTAGCAGTGAATAGTTTGAGCATAGATCAGTCTACAATTTTAATGACAGACACATCAAAAAAACTACAAAAAAACTTCATACAAAATTTAGAACAGCACAATTTTGATATAGAATTTGTGAATTTTGAGCATAGCCATTTCTTTGGATCTGGATTGACCTGTATTACACTGCCATTACACCGCGAAGATTAGTGTCTTGACAATGTCAGTGCAATAAGTTACAATTAATTAAATACACATATAATATGAGCAAACCAACAAACATTAAAGTAGGCTGGAAAGACATCAATATAGACTATGTAAAAGCCTCATTCAAAAAAGACAACACAGATTGTTACGGCCAATATTTGAATAGAGAAAACAAGATAGAATTGCAGGAAGAAATTGCAGGTGATGATCTTGCTAACACATTATTGCACGAAGTTATACATGCTATTGTGTATCATTCATCATTAAATCAACCAGGTGGTCCGCTCAAAGATGAAGATGCAGAAGAACAAACAACCAACTCTCTTTCCAATTGGTTGATCGGAGTGTTCAAAGACAATCCGTGGTTTTTAGACTTTCTCAAAACAAATATTGGAAAAACCACCAAATCAAAAAAATAAAATGAAAATTACAGCCGTTGATTCAGCTGAAGATTTATTCTTAGTCGAAGAAATGTTCACACAAGAATTATTGCTTGATCTATCAATTGATAATATCAATTGGCAGGTGCAAGGACAACAAGAAAATTTTCCACGTGGAGTAATTGATGCAAACACTTGTCCTTCTTCACATTCGTTTTACAAAATGGCAGAATATCTAAATGGGGAATATATTGAAACATACTTTACTAAGTTTTTTGAACGAGATACATTATTACATGTTCCACGTATATGGTATGACGAACCTGGATTTGCAATGAAAGAACATATTGATGGTGATGAAAATCCCAGACCAGATGTTGCTTTGCAAATATATCTAGGAAAAAATGAAGGACAATCCGGCACAACATTTTACCACATGGACCGATCTGAACGTTATAATTTTGACTACAACTTTAACACAGGGTATTTGATGCAAAATAATAAGTCTCAATTACACGGAGTAAAACCTAATTCATCTGCTCACACAAGATTATCTCTGTATGTGGGTATGGATTTCCTCAACTAGATCAAGCACTTACAACTGGTTGACGCATTTGGAAAAATACCATATAATAGTATTATTAATAACCAACTATAAAGGTAACAACAAATGACAAACGCACAATTAGTATTAGATAAAATACAAGAAACTATATGTACTGAAGGAACCACATATGCAGGACGTTCAGGCACATTCAAATTTATCACAGGAAAAACAACTGCTGAAGGAACAATCAACGGTGTAGTAAAGAAAATGCACACAGAAGAAGATGCTTCAGTCACTTGGAAAACTGCTGGTTCATTCAAAGTATTAGTAGACGGCACTGTTACAAGATTCACAGGTATTGCAACAAAGACTACTAACCAAATCACTGCTGATGTACAAGCACAAGCAGACGTAGTTGCTCAAGAGCAAGTGAATGAAGAAATTGCTATCGCAGTTTAGATTATCCGATCTACGGATATCAAATGCAGAACAGATGGTCCTGACCGCAAAGACCGAATGGCAGACACGGTTTTGGACCAATGTTCGAGAGTCACTGGTACGAAAACATTTAAGCAACTATCGTTGACTGATCACAGGTTTCCAATTATAATAAACGGATGCCGCACTGTAATATAGTCATAAAAGATGAAGTAAATGTAAAACTAGAGGGACTAGATCTAGTCACTAGACGTAAACTTACCAACACATTCAAATATGAAATCCCAGGAGCAAGGTATATGCCTGCTGTCAGACTGGGCAGATGGGATGGCACTGTGTCATTCTTTTCACAAGGTGGTCTCACATATGTAAATTTGTTAGATGAGATCATGCCCATACTAGAACAAATGAATTACACATTTGATTTGCAAGATGAAAGAGAACATTATGATTTAAAGTTTGAACCAGTAAACACAAACACTTTCGAACATGTCAAGTGGCCAGCAGGACACAACAACGCAGGCGAATCAATTCAACTGCGTGATCATCAAGTGGAAGTAATCAATAACTTTGTAAACAATCCACAATGTTTACAGGAAGTGGCAACTGCGGCTGGTAAAACAATTATCACGGCGGCACTGAGTAAACTGATTGAACCATATGGTAGAAGTATTGTGATTGTGCCAAACAAATCTTTGGTTACACAAACCGAAGAAGATTATATCAACATGGGATTAGATGTAGGTGTATACTTTGGTGACAGAAAACAAATTGGACATACACACACTATTGCAACATGGCAGTCATTGAACATCCTAGAAAAGAAAAGACAGAATGCAGAAGACAATCTGATAGAAGAATTCAAACGTGATCTAGTATGTGTCATAGTGGATGAGGTTCATATGGCCAAAGCAGATGTGCTGAGAAGACTGTTGAGCAACGTCTTTGGATTTGTGCCCATACGTTGGGGATTGACAGGAACTATACCAAAGAAAGATTATGAATTCAAATCACTGCATGTGTCACTGGGTGATGTGATCAACAAGGTCAGTGCCAAAGAATTACAAGACAAAGGTCTACTAGCAAATCTCAATATAGAAATCATGCAAATGGTGGACTTTGTAGAATACAAGAATTACAGAGAAGAACAAACACATCTTGTGACTAAACAACACAGAATCGATTACATAGGAAAACTGGTAGAGCAAATGGCCAAGAGTGGTAACACACTGGTTCTCATAGACAGAATCAAAACAGGTGAACTGTTGCAACAAGCAGTGCCAGATTCAACATTTGTCAGCGGTGCAACCAAGGCAGATGACAGAAAAGAAACATATGACGAAGTCAAAGAAAGTGAAGGCAAAGTCATAATTGCCACTTATGGTGTGGCGGCAGTAGGCATTAATTTGCCACGCATATTCAATCTTGTGTTGCTGGAACCAGGTAAATCTTTTGTGAGAGTGATACAGTCAATAGGTAGGGGCATACGTAAAGCCAAAGACAAAGACTTTGTGCAAGTGTGGGATATTTGTTCCACTGCAAAATTTTCTAAAAGACATTTGACTGAACGCAAAAAGTTCTATCGCGAAGCACAATATCCATTTAATATCACAAAGGTTGACTACCAACAACCATAAAGCATATAATAGTAATATATGCAAATACTAACAGTAGACAATGAATGCTTTGTACTGAATAAGATTCCGGATCAAGTGGATGAAGATTTAAGATTTTCTGTGTTAGACAATTCAGATCCCAACGAACCAGATTTTTTCTTTATGCCTTTGATTTATTTAGAATCATTTTCGTCACCATCAGTCACATTGAAAATTGCAAACAGTCTTATACAGATGCCGTTGGATTGGCACATACTGTTAGGTGACTCTGAAGTGGGCGAACTAGAAATTGTGCCACTGACATCATTGAACGACCGATCCTTTCAAGCATTTTGTTTCAACCCAATCAACGGACTATTACCAAAGTATCATGATGTGCAAATCACAAACATTTACAATGAAGTAGAATGGTTCTTTCCTAGAGTTAGAAACAATCAAATGATTGCTGTGCCATTAGACTTAGAACCAGAACCACAGTGTGCTTACTTTATCAAAGACATCAACAGAAACAATGACTCTGTACATTTGAACAAATTATTTTGGAATGGCCGCAATTAGTTACGACAATTTTTACAACGACACACCACTGATGATTATATCAGGTCCGTGCCAAATTGAATCACGTGATCATGCTATCATGATTGCTGAACATGTAAAAGAGGCCTGCGACAAACTGTCTGTGCCATTACTGTTCAAAGCAAGCTTCGACAAAGCCAACAGATCATCGATGAGTGGAAAACGTGGAATAGGCATGGATGAAGGATTGAGAATATTACAAACAATAAAAAAAGAATTAGATGTCTCAGTTACAACAGATATCCATTTGCCGGATCAAGCACAACCTGTTGCTGAAGTTGTAGATGTGTTACAAATTCCTGCCTTCTTGTGTAGACAAACAGATTTAATTGTTGCGGCCGCAAACACAGGCAAAATTGTCACAATTAAAAAAGGACAATTTCTTTCTTACACAGACACAAATAATATTTGTAGGAAAGTTGCTGAAGCAGGCAACAACCAAAGTGTGATTATTGAGAGAGGCACTTCTTTTGGATATGGAAACTTGATTGTGGACATGCGTGGATTTGAACACCATAAAAGGAATGATACTCCAATCATATTTGATGCTACTCATTCTGTTCAACATCCTGGTGGACAAGGACAATCATCAGGTGGTGACAGAACTATGGTTGAGCCTCTATGTATGAGTGCTGTGGCTCAATCTATCGCAGGAGTATTTTTAGAAGTACATGACGATCCAAACAATGCACCTTCAGATGGTCCAAATGCATTACATCTAGGAGACTTTCATGATTTGGTTGCAAAACTAAAAAATCTTGATCAGTTTGTAAAAGATGACTCAATCATATCTAATTAACAATCAAACAAAAACTGCTGTAATTCCTATCATGCGAAACGCATCATCAATGTTAGAATTTGTGTTGCAAAAAAATGGATTCACAATCTCTAAGGATAGATATCCAAAAGGAAATTTTACATACTATACAGTTTGGAGAAATCCATATGAAAGATTGATAAGTGTTCTGCAACGTGAACTGTGCGGAGTATATGATAATAATTTGAGCAGGGTACATGCGGCAATCGAAGATAAAATGAATTACTGGTCTAACAATCCACAATCAATGTTTGAGTTGGATCATGCTCTATCGCAATATGATACAGTTGTAGATATAGTGCCAGAGAAGGAAAAATTAATTGTGTATCCCTATGAAGCAATTGAATCAATGATGTTTGAAGCGACAGGAATTGTATTTGATAATCTTCCCAGACTAAATGTGTCTGCAGATTACCCTCCACCTGTAGTTGCGTTATGGCAAGGAGACACTGCTTACACACGTGAACCGTTATGGATGTCTGGATGGTGCAGAAACAAATATGAGAAAGATTATGAAATCTATGAACGACTTTTAAATTCTGAAACAGTTTCTATCATGGAAGAATATTGACTCTGTGCAACTTTACGCCATGCATAAAAATTGTGTTCTAATTTAGGCAAACACTGTTGATATAGATTTTGTAGATCAACTTGTAGCAACTGTTTGAGTCCTTTTCTAATTGCCATTTTTTGCCAATGATAAGATGGAAATGCTGGATCTAAAATTTCCACAGCAGGAAAGTTTAATTCTTTTTGAAAGTGTTCTAAGCCAAATGATTCAAGTAAGTCATATACGTTTTCATCACCATACAATACAAAAGGTCTAGAACCAATTATTGGTTTCAAAGTTTTTTCTGTGATCCAAGTCAGTCCACTTGGTTCATCTAAAGTTTCAGTCACAATATTTAAAAAATGATTGTTCCATATATCGATGTTGCCCAAAGAATAGATGTCGTTTGGATAATAATTTTTATCTTGCACATCAGGATTGTTATCTATACTTGCATCGCCTTCATGTGGCGGAATATTATCTTGCAATGAATGTTTTCCTTGAAGTGTTACAATTCCTGTCTTTGCACGTTCACTGTTCCATTCAGTCAACATTGTGTACATAGCATCTCGATTGTGTCGCCATTTTCCTTGATAACACAAAAACAAATGTTCAAAGGATTTAGGTTGCACATCCTCCCATGTGTACTGTACAAATTTATTATCACAAATATTCAACCAACTTGCTTTATAGTCTGACACCAACACACGATCATTGTTTTTATATTTTGAAACGTAATCGGCATATCCGCCGAAATCATCCCACCAATTCATAATGACTACTTTGTGATGATCATTGTTCAACCAACGTTCAATATTGTCTTGCACTTCTGCAGGATTTTGTGTCCAGGTGGTATCCACCAACAACGTCTTATCATCTACTATGTCATCATACACCTGTCTTACCATAGGATAAGATGCCCAATGAGTAGGATATTTGGATATTGCTAACATAGAAATTCCTGCACACGCGATATCATTTTATTGTGTTCATGTTGTGCATATGTAGTCCAGTTGTGAAAGTTGTGTTCTATTTTGGGCAACAGTTTTTCATACCAACTTTTTACATCGGTTGTAGATACCTCTTTCACTATATCTGCAATATGATATGCATGATATTTGTACCAAGGGTCTGGAGTATGACCAAAGTCCTCGTCAAAAATTTCAAATCCTATTTCTTGTAGATGCTTGGCTGTGTCTGGGTGTCCATACACAATAAACGGCCTACCTCCTATAATTGGTTTGAATGTTTTCTCTGTGATCCATACTGGTTCATATACTCCAACTTGGCTTTCAGATACAATATTCAAAAAATGTGAACGCCACAATGTCATGTCGCCCAATGAGTAGATATCAACTGTCTTTGGAAAATTAGGATCATCATTGCTTGGTTCCATATTGCTATTACCCCAAGTGTATTCTATTTTCTCTGTAAAATTTTTTTCTGTTCCATAAGATAACAATCCTTTAACTTTTGTGTCTTGCAACGCACGGTACAATTTTTTCCTCCATGGTTTTTCTTTGAATCCGTAACACATAAAATTATAATCAAAATTATTTGGTTGCACTTGATCCCATTCTACTGGTTGAAAATATTGTTCACAAGTTTTTAACAGCGGCCAAAGATAGTGCAGGACTAGTATATCGTTATGTTGATATATGTCGTTTCTAAACTCGCCACGTAACTCGTCTAACCAATTCATAACAACAACTTTGTGATTATTATCCAACGCCTGACTTACCAATTTTTCCATTTCTTTGTTCTCTCTCCACATAGTATCAATCACTGTTACTTTGTCGGATACAAATTCATTATATACTTGCGATACCAAATTCCATGTGGTATAATGTTGTGGATGATGAGAAATGATTGGCATAGGCAAGTAATTATGTTACAATAGTGTATGGCTGGTAAGTTTTTAGATATAAAACAAATGATGAGAGCAGTTGATACCAGAGATAAAAACTGGTTTCAGAATTTGTCAGAAGAAGATAAAAAATTATATTCACCATACATGACACTGAAATGGACTGCGTCAGTTGAACACAAAGATCGTGCTGTGCAAGAGTTTTATATCGAAGAAGCCAATTCGAATATCAATAAACATCTATGGACTCTTTCTAAAAATCATAAAGGATTGTTATGGAAACTGAGTGCCATGTGTGGATCAACTTTTGTGTTGTTTCACAAATGGATATATCCCAAAAAGAAAACAGGATCAACCAAATCCAAAATGAAAGAATTACAGGATCTTTATCCTAATGCCAAACAGGCAGATCTAGATGTTTTAGATGCAACCATGAGCACCAAAGATTTCACAGCACTCAAAAAAGAACACGGCATTACTTGACAACACAAATAACCAGTGTATAATAGTAGTAACCAATTATCCATAGGAGGTTAGTATGGCACCACACATAATAGAATTGATTGTACTTGCAATATCATTTTGTATGCTATTGTATCTTGTATATCTTCTAGGCAGAATAAGAGAAAATATAAGAATGTTGAGAATGCGTTTTTCACAGATGCAAGATGATCTTAGAAGTGTGTCTACAGACGTAGATCACCTGCGTAAGAAAATCTAAATACAATATGACTTATGTGGTGGATGACAAATGTATCATGTGCAAACACACAACCTGTGTGTCTGTGTGTCCTGTAGATTGTTTCTATGAAGGACCAAACATGCTGGTCATCCACCCAGATGAATGCATAGACTGTGGTGTATGTGAGCCTGAATGTCCTGAGGATGCAATCAAACCTGATTCAGACAGTATCATACACTGGACAAATATTAACAAAGAGTATGCTGACAAATGGACACAAATTACCGAAGAAAAAGAACCAATGGAGGGATATGAAGAAGCAAGTAAAATACCAGACAAGACAGATTTATTCGAGCCAGGCGATTGACAACTGTGGTATTTGTTGTATAATATAATTTTAACAAGGAGAGTAACATGAAAAAAGATATTAAAGAATCTTATGATGCTATTATGGACGACAAGGTAAATGCACTGAAAGATCTTCCGTTTCAAGTTAAATTTATGTCTATGCAAATACTAGCATGGATGTGGTCTGCTGTATTTGGGATATACATTATCGAAAGCATATATGCATTTGGTATATCTGCAATCGCACATGCATTGTTCATAACAATGACTGTACTGACAGCAATTTATTTCAAACAAGTACGCAGACAAAGGATAGACGGTATATTGACACGAGCACCTGGCGGCGAACATGAGTAATCAATTTGAATTTGATCTTGAGCCAGAAACAGAAAAAGATGTTATAGAAGCAAACGAAATTGTTTGGTCTGCTACATTAGATTGGATCAAAAAATATGACTCTATGATCATTGCGGCCAATATGCTCAATTCTGCATTAAGAATTTACAAAACAGAAATGTCCGATGAAGATTACAAATCCTTTTGTGCCACATTGTATGAAATGACTGACCTAGTTCAACCCATGCACTCGGGGAGTAAACATTGATTGCAAAATTAATATCATACTCGCAGGTAGGTGATCAAACATTTTTAGGCCTAAATAGTTTGAACAAAATGCCCATGGACTGTCAGGAACTGATTGCCTATTGTGCCAGAGTCAGTAATCCTGCAAACCAAATGAACAGTGACACTTCTGAAAAACTGATTAGGTATTTGATTAAACATCAACACTGGTCACCATTAGAAATGGTGTCTGCATGTTTGGAAATCAACACCACAAGAGACATAGCACATCAAATTGTGCGACACAGATCATTTTCCTTTCAAGAGTTTTCACAAAGATATGCAAACCCACAAGACATGGACGATACGTTTGAAGTGAGAGAAGCACGAATGCAAGATCCAACGAACAGACAGAATAGTATTGCAAGTGCTGATATGGATTTGCAGTTGTGGTGGGATGCAAAACAAAAACATGTCATAGAAGTTGCAAAAAACATTTACAATGAGGCACTAGAAAAAGGCATAGCAAAAGAACAAGCCAGAGCAGTGTTGCCAGAAGGATTAACCAAAACAAGATTGTATATGAATGGCACACTGAGAAGTTGGATACACTACATAGAATTACGTGGAGGGCATGGCACACAAAAAGAACACATGGATATTGCTCATGCTTGTGCTGAAGTGATTGCAAAAATATTTCCAATGGCTGAGGATTTGATAAGTGACTGATTGGTTAAACTATGCTGTGCCTCGCAAAGCAGTAGGTTTATACATCATGTACATTCTACAACAACAACTTTTTTTAATAGGATTTATGGTTTTGTTTACAGGAACATCACCGTCATTATTTTTACATCAAATTTTGTTTATATTAGGAGACTATTCATTTTACAAGAACATACACAAGATGTTAAAATAAGTTATGCCAACTTGCGAATATTGTAACAAACATTTCTCACGACAGTCCACTATGGATGTGCATATGTGCGAGCCAAAACGCAGATGGGCACAAAAAGACAACAAAGTCCATGTGTTGGCATTTGAAATATTTCGTAGATTTTATGAAATCAATTACAACAATCAAAAACCAAAAACATTTACAGACTTTGCACAATCACAGTATTACAGGGCATTTATAAAGACAGCAGAGTTTATCACAGCAAACACTCCTATCGAGATAGGTGCGTTTATTGATTGGCTTTGCACATCAAAAATAAGAGTTGACTCATGGGCCAAACAGGGTACTGTGGACACATACATCAAACAATTAATACGCACAGAGCCAGTACCTCAAGCACTAAACAGGACTATACTTGCAATGGATGAATGGGCACAACAAGAAAATGCAAGACTAGAAGACTTTTTCAAATATGTAAATTTGAATAGAGTCACGCAGATGATAGCAAATGGCAAAATATCACCATGGGTGATGTTGAACTGTGAGACAGGCAAAGACATGTTGACCATAATGCATGATGATCAGATAAAAATAATATATGAAATGATTGATCCGGAATGGTGGAAAAGAACATTCAAAAAACGTGATGAGGACAAGGATTTTGTGAGAAACACTTTGAGAGAAGCAGGAATAGAATGACTATAGACAAGAAGATAGATGAAATAAAAGAAGTAATGAATATATTTGAAGATCCACTAGATCGATATCGATACCTAATGGAAAAAGGAGAGCAGGCTGATCCTTTCAATGAAGAATATAGACTGCCAGAATTTAAAGTTTCAGGCTGTATTAGTCAAGTTTGGTTAGTACCAGAGTTCAAGAATGGAATAATTAAATTTCATTCAGATTCAGATGCACAGATTACAAAAGGAGTAGTCACGTTATTCAGTTACATTTATGGCGGACACACACCAGATGAGATAACAGCAAATGAAAGAGATTTGACCGAAGAACTAAACTTTGGCAACATACTTTCGGTCAACCGTCGCAACGGGGCATACAGTATGTTGCTGAAAATAAAGGAGTACGCAAAATCATGCAAAACTTAATAGACAACATTATACAGTGGCACAAAGATCGAAATTTGATCGAAGGTAGCACTGACAAAGACCAAGTGTTAAAACTTGTACAAGAATTGGGTGAACTGAGTGACAATGTTTGCAAAAACAATCATCCTATGCTGATAGCTGATGATCTAGGCGATATGATGGTAGTGATGTTGAACATCATGCACAGAAACAATCTTACTGTAGATGTGTGTTTACAGAAAGCATACGATTCTATAAAACACAGAACAGGCAAAATGGTTGATGGAATATTTGTCAAAGAAGAAGGAATTACGGACCCAATGCCAAAAGGAATGGGAGGCAAAAAGAATTAGCATGGCAAAGAAAAAATATTTTACCATACATCATGTTGACACATATCGTGAATTGTTTAAGACAGACGACCCAATCGAACTGGTGCATTGGTTCAACGACGAGTCAGTAAATATCGAACTACACGAAATGTGGGTTGCATATGATGGTAAGTTTCATGGTGCAGAATTTATAAAGGAAAAATTTGTGGAACGTAAAAGAATAGATGCGGCCGCAAAATATCAGGAGCAAAAAAATGGCAATTAAAGATGGTACCCATTTGCCAACAAAAAAATTTAGAGAAAACTATGATTCTATATTTAGAAAAAAAATTTCAACCGACGATTTGAATAAATTATCTCCTGACACAACAAAACAATTCTTAGAAGGTATGGGCAGAAAGAAATGAAATATTTGTTCATATTGATTATTATCTTATTTTTGTTTGTGATTCTCATCAATCAACAAATACAGATAAATGAATTGTATGATATGTTTTATGACCTGCAGAGTATCTTCGTATTAGACGAGTCTATTGAAATACAATACTATGATTATTGATGAACAAGCATTACCAGAAGGTGGTCCATTATTTTCTGGATATCAAAACCAAGACATTATAATTTCACCTAGGCACTTTGATCCTATTGCTAGTGACAATGCAGAAGAGGCAAAACAGCACTATGATCGACTGTCTGAACTACTGCATAGCAATCGATTGTTTGTGGCGCCATTTTGTGACGCTTGTTTAATCTATAGACGTCTTAAACACGCAAACGATCTAGGAGCCAAGATACTAGAACACAAAAATTTATTTTGGTACACTGACGGTTTTCTACAAGAAGAGGTACACAAGTGCGTTGATCAATCTTATGCAATACCAAGCAATTTTGTTGCAGAGTTTTCGGGTAAGATTATTGTTCCGCAAAAACCAAACACAAGCGAATCGCGATATGTGTGTCTAATGAACAACCATAGAGATCACAGGGACCAAACCTTATTGAATCTGCATCATCGATGGTTACTCAATCGAGGTAATGTGGTTTATCATCAACGTACATTTGATGTGCCTGGATTAATAGAACAAGATTTATTTGCTGATACTAGAGAAGTAGATAAAGAAACATACAAGGGTCATATCACAGACACACCACTATACAACGATATAATGATAGAACTGGTCAGTGAAGCGTTCATTAATAATTTAATTTTTATCACAGAAAAATCCATACGTCCAATGACTGTTGGAATTCCAGCTATCTATGTTGCTGGATACAAATACGTTCAAGCACTGAGAGACTGTGGATTCAAAGTTTATGATGATGTTATCAATCATCAATATGATAACGAACCAGATGACATAATAAGAATTAACAAGGCAATTATTCAACTTCAATCTACACTAGACAGTCATACTCCACAGCAGTTTTATGATGCAACCATCCAAGATACGTTGCACAATCAAAAACTATTGCAAGACAAATATCTTAACAAAACTGCGGATGCTTTTATAAAACGTTGGCTGGAAGAGATAAAAACTAAGCACCAAATCTCCTAGTGTATTAAATACACACATAATGGAACACCAAGCAATACAACATAAACATATTATTGTAAGAGCAGAATGCAACAATCCTCCGATGTGGCCAGACGATGCAGTGGCATGGTGGAATCAATTGGTCAAAGATATAGGGATGAAAAAACTAGATGTAGAACACAATCCAATCTGTGGGTATGTAGACACACCTGGCAATTCAGGACTGACCATTGCAGGCATTATTGAAACAAGTCATATTGCTATGCACGTATGGGACGAATTAGATCCTGCACTTATACAGTTAGACGTATACACTTGTTCATCTTTGGACACCAAAGTTGTAATGAAAGCATTAGAAGAATTCGACCCTGTAGGTATAGAAACCAAATTGTTAGATAGAGAGTATGCACTCGACGACAACACTTGATAACGGATTAGGAATATTATCACGTGAAGAATATGTGCCTAAAGGCTGTGGGTATCGACAACATTACAAGTATGAAATAAAGTTAAACACCTGGGGCGTAGGTGGTGACAGAGTCGAGTGGTTAAAAAGTAATTGCACAGGAAAATTTGGTTGGCATTTTATTCCTAAACCAGATGTAAATCAACAATATGACTTTTACGAAAATCAAATTGCAGTAGTAACATTTGAACATCAGTCTGATGCAACACTGTTCATGTTAGTATACGGCGACGATTGACATTACCACAATAACAATTTATAATACAACTATGCCTGATATAGATATCGATGTAGCAGATAGAAATGAGTTGTTGCAACATGTGAAGCACACTCGAGCAACTATCATTGATGACAAAGGCACTAAGCCTCACAACACAGGCGTATATTTTACAGAAGCACCACGTATACCAGGCACCGACCAGTGTTCAATTGATTACAAAGTTATGGACCAATTAGGATACTTCAAAATTGATGTTCTCAATGTAAACTTGTATTCACAAATTAAATCACGTGATCATCTGCAAGAACTGTTCGATCGTGAGCCACCATGGCACAGGCTTGATGATAAAACTTTTGTGGATCAATTGTTTCATCTCAATGGTCACAGCAATACAGTGGCTAAACTGATGCCTGCCAATCTAGAACAACTTGCGGCAACTCTTGCAGTAATACGTCCAGCCAAATATCATTTGATACAGAAGACATGGCCAGAAATACTGGAAGAGGTATGGGTCAAACCGAAAGACGGCAGTTATTTCTTTAAGAAGGCTCATGCATTTGGGTATGCTGGAGCAGTTGTGGTCAATATGAATTTACTTGACTCTGCGTACTAGCTGAATAGTTTTGCGTCTGATTCTTTTGTCTTTTGTTAGATCAGTTAGACGTGTCACAGGCCCGAAAGATACAGAACAATCTTTGGCTGAAAAGGTTTTCAACGCATTTTTAAATTTGCCGAAATCCTTACCAATAAAAATGTTGATAGGCAATTTTCTATTGCTTTCCCACCACCATGTTTGCCCGAACTGTAAGAAGTCCTCTATCAAGGATTTTGGCACTGAGTCCACACAATATATGCTCAACACTTTAGGATCAGCATTTTGTATGATCCCAACTTGTTCTATTTTTCCAACTTGCACCAAGGATAGAAATGGGTAATTTTCTTTAATTTCTTCTACATTCAACTTCATTGTAGGTAATTACCAGACAAGTTCACACAGAGCAAACAGTCTGGCCTATAAATACTACAAATGCTATGCAATATGTTACTGGATACATTCTCGACAATCAAATTGATGTGCAAATGCACACAGACGGCCTCGAACGGAGACATGAAAAAGTGTACGAAAGACCTATAAAATTATACAGAGAATTTGACAATTCATTTACTATCGTGGTCAAAAATCAAGATCAGAAGAAACAGTTTGTGAATGATGCTTCGTGTGAACTACAAATATCAGATGAAGATAATAAACTTGTGGTCACTGTTGCTGGTGTTGTGCAAGATGATGGTTCTAGTACAGCAACCAAAGGACATATCAAGTTTACAATCACAGAGTCAAACATGTTAGATCTTGATGGCACATTCTATACAGGTGCATTAAGATTTACCGGCAATGACTCAACTGTGCAAATACTGTATGCTGACACAAGATTTGATGCTGGCATAAACTTTGAAGTGGTAAAAGGTGTATCACCAGAATTTACAGCATCACAAGAAATTAATACATTTACTGCAATCGATGATGAGTTTTCTTCCACATCGGTAAATGCAAATCCAAACCAAAATTCAAATGATGGCTTGCACACGGCGGCATACTATTTGACTAATTTTACAGGCTCAATCAAAATAATGGCCACTATGTCAGCAGGTGCCTCGTATGGTACTGATGACAAAAAAGCAGAATTCTTCCAAGTTGATCGACAAGACTACACTGAGCAATCAGGCATCAAGTATGTAAACTTTACAGGAGTTTTTGAACGTGTGGCTTTTGTAGTCCAGATGACAGATTCATCAACAGTGTTAGCAGGTGTAGATAAAATTCTATATAGATCATAATGCTGATTGCTTTACTTTTTTATTTGTTAATGGTCAAACATGCTCTGTGTGATTTCATGTTGCAAGGCAGACTGAAAGGTGGAGGCAACGAAAATAAATTACTTTCCAAAAAGAAAAATTTACATGCATTAGATCATGCTGTTGGAACATCGATAGTCATTTTAATTGTAATGAATATTTCACACGATATGAGTATGTTGACTCCATGGTTAGCTATTCCGTTTTTTGCAAGTATAGATTATGTTTTGCATTTGATAATCGACTGGCGAAAAAACATCATTACAAAAAAGTATGGACTTACAATTAGTGATAGAGCATTTTGGAAATTAACTGCTATTGATCAATGTTTTCATTACAGTTGTTATTTTTTATACTGTTGGTTATTTCTTAAGTACTGGTTGTAAACTTCCAATAATTGTTGTACAATAAAGTATGTCACAAAACAATTCAGACAACTCGGCTTTGCATACCGCAGAAGCAAACATCATGGATGCTCGTCTTAAGATTTCACAATTAGAATACAAACTGAAAAGGTTAGTTCCTGTGCTTGAAGAAATTGTGGAGATAGCAAATCTAGAGGGTGCAACAAAACTAACAACAGCAGTAGTTGTCAAACATAAAGTAGAACAAGCACAAACAATTATTAATGAGTGAATTTGTAAGTGATCCAATGTTTTGGATCAATAGTATATGTATAATTGCATCAGTGACGGCATTACATTTGATATCTGGTAAAACACCCAACGAACGCAATACCGGTTTTTGGATTACTATCTTTGCCCAACCATTGTTTTTTTATTTAGGCATGGTGACAGGAGCATGGAGTTTGATATTT
>Ga0181369_1000003_pt1 | contig 70626 bp, 76 predicted proteins | sample LowvirmetaG_8_FD_130088 | JGI IMG/M metagenome (GOLD analysis project Ga0181369, IMG submission 130088) | Marine viral communities from the Subarctic Pacific Ocean - Lowphox_04 viral metaG | ecosystem: Environmental > Aquatic > Marine > Oceanic | place: Subarctic Pacific Ocean | collected... | reverse complement strand
CTGATTATAAATCTCATAGATTTCAGCTTCAAATGGATACTAGGGGATATGATATTAGTGGTTGGGATAGTTTAGAACTGCAAGGAGATGGTTGGTCTCAAGAAGATATAGATAAGCAAAAGTTTGCTGTTGAATTTGAAGATTTAATGAATAAATATGTTAGTAAGTTAGTTGCTTCTTAATATATTTTTTCTTATATTTAGATATATTAATAATTAAAAAAATAAAGGTTATGAATAAAATTATAGATGGTTGTGTTTGGGATAGTGAAATAGATAAGTGGGTTCCGGAAGAAGATTTTAAGGATAAGCTTACTGTTTTTCATGATACTGATGCTCCTAGTACTGGTGGAACTTGGAAAGTTGATACTTTATATGGTCCGAATTATAGTCAATTAGTTAATTTTTTAGGAGATCCGACTTTTCCTAATGAAAGTGGTGATGGTAAGGTTCAGAAAGAATGGGTTGTTGAATTTAATGATCAGTTATTTACTATATATGATTATAAGACTTATAGTTTATATGAAACTACTAATACTTTAGATAGCTGGAGTGTTGGCGGTACTAGTTATGCTGGGGATTTAATTGATTATTTAAAAGTTCAGATAGATAAAATGGAATTGCCATTCTAAATAAAAAGTACTAGCACTTTCTTTTTTTAAAAGCAACTAAAATAAAGTTGGTACTTACAATTATAGTTCGTATATTTAGATATATTAATAATTAAAAAAAATAAAGGTTATGTTAAAATTAAAAGATTCAAAAAAGAAGTTTACTATTATTTATGAAACTGATGATATGAAAGAAAATCATATTATTGATGGAAAAGTATTATCTGAAGAAGAAAAAGATTTAGTCTTTTTAGGTGATAGAAATAGAGGAGATGTTTTTATTTTATCTTCAGAAGATGATTTAGAAGAATGGATTGAAATGATGGAATGTTGTATTGAAGATGAAGAAGAGTTTAATGAAAAGTCTGAAGATTTAGGATTGTCTAACTATTTTGATTACGTATAATATGAAGAAGTCAGATATAATAAAAGTATTAGAAAGAAATTTAAAAGTACTAAAAGATTCTAATATACCGGAAAAGATTCCTCTATATCATACTATTGATACTGGAGGATATAGTGACGACTGTCATCAGATTTATCATTTTGATATGGGATTTTCTTATGATGAAGATGAAGGTATTTTATTTTTAGAATATTTTGGTGACGAAAATCCGGGTACTAATGGAGTTCCTGGAATTGGAATGTATCTTGATCATGATGAATTCATGGAAGAAGTTGCTAATATGAAAAAAAATTCGTAAATTATGATTATGAAAAAATTAGACCCTCCTGTAGATAAGAAAAAGTATTTTGAGATTCCGAAAGGATTGTCTGAATATGAAAAATCTAAAGTTAAGTATACTCCTACTCATTTTACTTTTACTAAATTAGAAGATGGAAGATATAAAGGATTTGATAAAGTTACTTACTATAGGAAAAAGCTATTATAAAAAGTTGGATCTTAAATATAATATTCTTATATTAAGGTATAATTAAAAAACAAATAAAGGTTATGAAAAAAATTGAATTAATTCGAGAGATTCTCGAAAAGAAGAAAGCTGAAGAGAAAAAGTTTGATTCTAAATTAAGAGGATTAAAAGATAAGAGAACGAAAAAGCTAACTGAAGAAATGGCTTCTTATTTTTCTGAAGTATTAACTGATCCAGATGGTGATGGTTATATAGAGGTAAGTGGTAATTATATTTACTTTAAAATGAAGCATGAAGATTATTCTTATCCGAAAGAAATATTGTCTTTATCTTTAAGAGGAAAAAGCTTTAGGGATGATGATATAGATAGAATTGAGACTGGTTTTTATTCGACTACTGAAAATAGTATATTTGAGTTAAATAGAATGGTAGTGATTGGAAAAGTAGGTCAGATCTTATTAGATTATTCTGATGATATTGTTGCTTGCTGGAATAAAATTATAGATGATTTTAAGAAAGATATAAGTAAGACTAGAAGAGCTTTATGGGCTAAAGAAGCTGAAGTAAGAGAGATTGAATATGAGATTAAAGATCTTGAAAGAATAGCTCTTAAAGATAAGTTGTTGGCAGATGGTGTTGAGTTTACTGAAGGTATTACTTTAGGAGCTAGATGGAATTGGGATATCAGAAATGTGATGGGTATAAAAGTTACTAGAGTGACTCCATCCGGAAAGTCTTATGATCTTGAATTGCAAGTTAAGAGAACTAGATGGAATGAAAATAAGAAAGATTATGTTGAAAAAATCGAGCCCTTATTTGCTAAAGCTGTAAAAGCTTATAATGTTGATACTGCTGTAAGTTATAATAAAGAAAGAATTAAAAGTTGACCCTTTGTTTTTTAATTGAGAAATAGTTGGGGAGGAAGTTGCCTCCCTGACTTATTTTTCTTATATTTAGGTATATTAATAATTAAAAAATAAAAAAGGTTATGGAATTATTTATGAATGTTTTACAGTATTTTGCAGGTGTATTATTTGTTGTTTGTTTATTAGGTTTTATAGGAGTGTATATGGTATTCTTATATAAGTTAGCTAATGAAGTAGGCAGAAAAATGTATAATTTATCTACTGAATTATATACTAAAGTAGTTGGAGCTTAAATCTAAAGTTCTTATATTAAGGTATATTAAAAAATAAAGGTTATGATAAATTTGACGAGTAAAGAAATTAAAGGCTATTCTAATTCTAAAATAGCTAAATCCGAAAATAATGATTGTTTTGTACGAGCGTTAGCTGCTGGATTTGAGATCAGCTATAATGATGCTCATGCGATAGCTAAAGAAAGATTTAATCGTCCTGATAAGAAAGGAACTAAAAATCATGAGATCGTTTCTGGAATGAAGAAGATTCAGGAGGAAGGATTAGTTATAGGAGATGTAATAGCTAAAGTAAAAGTATTAAAAGGTCTAGATATTAAAAATAGATATAAGCTTTACGGAGAGCTAATAGATAGAAAGAAGACTGTTAAGAGTTTTATTAAAGATCATCAGAAAGGTAATTATATCGTTACTGTCAGCAAGCATGCATTTGTAGTTAAGGACGGTAAGTTGATAGATAATTTTGGAGAAGAATTTAGACCTACTAGAAAGGTAGATGGAGCTTACGAGATCTCTTTACCAACAGACACCATACAGCTATCTCTTTTTAACTAAAGAGGTAGTTGCTACTTACAATTATATTTCGTATATTTAAGTAAATAAAAAAATAAAGGTTATGACTAAAGAACAATTTTTAAATGGAACTTCATTCTCATTAGATGGTGACTATAGCAATACGACGACTTATAAGTATAGAGCTGATGGAGCTAGATGTGGAGGTCTAGAAAGAGAGTATAGAATGTATAATGATGTTAATAATATATTGATATCAGATCATCTATTCAATATAGAGAAGGTAGGTAGTAAGATGGTTCATCTATATACTTTCCTATTAGGAAGAAAGATAGTAGATAGAATTAGATTTGAAGACATGATAGAGTTTCCGGAGCAAGTTAATAGCTAGCTTCCGGAGACCTTACATCCGGTAGACGGCATGGTGACGGCAGTCTTATAGAACAGTGACGGTATTGTTCCCTATAGCGTCGTGAGAGCTGTCGTGAAAGCCATACCTAGTAGTATATATCTCATAACTTTTCACTATATAGTGGTATATATGTATATATTACTTATTAATATCTTCCTTACTCTTCCTATAAAATAACAAACACCCCACTAAAAGAGGTATTATATAGTGAGTTATATTAGCTCTCTCAGGAAAAAAGAGTAGAGTAACACTTATTTGTATCATCATAACTATGATCATAAGCATTATTACAATCATTACAACAGGATCTTTCATAATACAACCTTTATTATATAGAATAATATAAGAACTTTTTGTATAAGAAACAAGAAATCTTAAGAAAAAAAATTTGGCAATTTTCTCTATATATGGGTTTATTGTACAATATGTCAAAGAACGTATAGTGCTGGTAATTCTATGGTGCTTTCCATATAATAATATACGAACTATTTATAGATAAAGCAACGATAAGGTGCATAAACTTGATCCACATACACTTTTTTCCATCTTTGAACAAGGAGATGAAGAAATCTATAGAGAGAATAACGTTTCAGAACTCTTAGATAACCCTTATGTTCTTATAGGGATGGTAGTGACAGGAGTTGAAAACTTTTATACGATTGATGAAATGTATAAGATGAAACACCCGAAACCTTATTCCAGAGTAAGATACAACATACAGCTTAAGTATTTCAATAGATTATACAAGTATCTTAATAGAGTCACATCGACAGAGGTAGATACAATATATAGAATAGGTACAGACTTTGAAATAGATAGATCACTTAATGCTATAAATGAATTATTATTTTTTTATCAAGATATAGAGCATTACGAAAAATGTACGGTAATAAAACGTTATTCCGACCTTTTAATCGATAGAAAGTTGGAAACTTTAATATAAATTCATATATTTAATTATAAAACGGTTATATTTTACATTATGTTAGATTTTCTTATATTTTACAGTTTAGTAGGAGTTATTATATCAATTATAGTTAACGGTACGTTATGGGCTATGTATAAGCCTATGTTAACGTTTACCGAAAATTTAGCTACTATTATACTATGGCCGACGGTTATATCAAGTTTTATCAACAGTATGAACGGTGTAGAAGAAGAATAAAGATAAAAAAAGGTCATGTTAACGGATAATATTACATTAAAAGAAGCTTTGAAGCTTGAACAGCAAGGAAAAATATTTATATTTGATTCGGGTGAAGATATAGATTATCATGAAAGAGCTGAAGAGTGGCAAGATAATTTCTTTCAACTAAGAACCAAAGCCCGTAATGTACTACCTCAGAATATTGCAGAGCATTTTAATGCTCGCTATTTAATAGAACTCAGAACTAAAGTTAACGACTACACCTTTCAATGGAAATTCCTTAGAGGTATCGAGAATACCAGCGCTGATGAGACAATACAAGATAATATAGAGTATGTGTATGCTCTAACTAATAAAGGGTATCCTGATCTAATTAAAATAGGTATGACTCGTAATACTCCTGAACATCGTGTAAGGCAGATTAATGGTACCGGTACGGTCAACCTATGGGAGGTTAAGTTTGCTTTACCTGTCAAACCGGGCAACGGTATGAAAGTAGAAGGTCAAGTACATAAGTACTTTAAGAAACAGAGATTTCATGCAAAGAATGAAAACGATAGAGAAATGTTTAATATAGATATTTTTACTGCTATAGATAAGATTAGAGAAATAGGTTCTATTTTTCAAGCAGGTAATCCTAAACTTTACTAAAAACCGCGGTGCAACTTCGCGCGTTTGCGCGGCGGCTTCGCCGTTAAAAGATTTTTACACCCCCACAAAAAATACGAGAAAAAGTTGGTAACTTACTTATTTTTTCTTATATTATATAAATAAATAAAATGGTTATGAAAAAATTGAAATTATTATTATTAATTTTTGCTGCTATATTTGTAGCTTGTTCCGAAGATGAAATCGTTCCTTCTCTATGCCTAGATGGTGATTGTGATGGTAAATTATATATACCCTTTCCTAAGGATAGTAACGGTTATTACCATGTAGATTTAGATTTTAACGGGGAGTATTTACCTAGATTTGATATTTATGTAGAAGCAGACGATGTTGATCCGTATTTCTTTTACAACGACATTGGAGTAGTACAATCAGCATTTGAATCTTCTTCATATTGGGTATTACCAAACGGAGTTGAAGTTGATTTAGTTCAGAATACTACCTTTTATTTGAACAATTCGCCACACAATACAGAATATACTCCTTCTATCTTAGGCCGCAAATGGGGTAAACGTATTGTAGGTCCTATTCCAGACGAATTTATAGGCGATACTATTACAATTCGAGCAGAAATATATTGGGATGGAGGTTCAAAAAGTAAAAATCAACTCTTTGAAGAAAAATTTATTATAGAATAGTTGTTTTTTTGAATTATTTTTATTACCTTATTAATATTATTATTATAGTTAATATATTTAATAATTAAATTTTTAAAAAATATAAATTTATATGAGAAATAAAATATCAATTACTAATAAATTAGAAAGTATAGATTCCGAGCTACAAAAACTAAACTTTTTTATCAAAAGCGGGGATAGAGATTCTTCTTTACAGAGCATTGGCTACATAAAAGAAATTTATAGTGATATTTTAACTCTACTTAATACAGAAACTCAAGATTAAGCATGTTAACAGCCGAGCAAATACAAAAAAATTACGATAAGCACCTTAAGATTATCGACCATTACTTAGGTGGACGTGCTATTCAGTGTAAAGAAATGTTAAAACATATGGAAGACACTTACGTAATGGCTCCTGCAAGTGGAAAATCTTGGCATCATAATGCTTTTGCCGGTGGATATGTAGATCACGTCAATAGGGTTATTCAATATGCCTTAGAGCAGCACAAACTCTACAAAAAGATGGGAGGAAATATAGACTATACCGAAGAAGAGCTAGTCTTTTCAGCTTTATTTCATGACTTAGGAAAAATAGGAGATGGAGATACTGAAAACTACATAACACAGACTGATAAATGGAGACAAGATAAGCTTTCAGAGATGTATACTTATAATCCTGATTTAGATTTTATGCTCATTCCAGATAGATCTCTATTTATATTACAAAAATTCGGTATTAAAGTAAATCAAAAAGAGTTTTTAGCCATCAGATTACACGATGGTGTATATGATAAAGCTAACGAAGCGTACTTCTTTAGTAACATGGAATCTTCTAGACAAAAAACATCTATAATCTCAGTGCTCCACTCAGCTGACTACTTAGCTTCAAAGGTAGAGTACGATTTATGGAAAAAAAACGGAGGTTCCTCTAAACCTAAAACTACAAAAACACAGTCTTCTACAGGAAAAAAAGTAAATTCTTCAAAAGGCCTCACAAATATGTTAAAAAACTTATAAAAAATGTTGGTTATTATAATTATTTTAGTTATTATTAATATATTCTTAGGATATGCAATATATAACCTATTAAGAAAAGTAGAAAAATATGAAGATATAACAGTGGATCAAACAGAATATCTTCAAACTATATCAAATTTAATTAAAGATTCACAAAAGCACCTAGAAAATCTTGACAGAAAAGGGGTATTCCAATCAGATGATGAGGTCGGTTATTTTTTTGAACAAATGCAAAACGTACAGAAAGAGCTAAACCGATATATGCTCCCCGAAAATTATGGCAAGAAAGAAAGCGAGTAGTAACTACTTCACTAAAGAAACAGAAGAATACATAAAATTATACAACGTATCTAAAGACTCAGACTATCGAGCTAAGATATTCACTGATCATATTTATTTTCCTTTTTATAAACTAGCAGAAAATATTATACATACTTTTAAATTCTACTATACAGATGTTGAAAAGATAGAAGACTTGAAGCATGAAGTAGTATCTATGTTGTTAGAAGAGAAAATTATGAAATTTGATCCTGATCATGGAGCCAAAGCATATTCGTATTTTGGAACTATAGTAAAGCGGTGGTTAATAAATTATAATAATAAAAATTACAAAAAGCTTAAACAAATAGGTTCTTTCGATGATATGGAAGAGTCCTATGAAGGGAGTTTAGACGTTAAACTACCAGGGGGTATTACTTTAAGTCAGTTCTTAGATATGTGGGTTGAAAAAGCTTACGATAAATTAGACGAATTATTTTTAAAAGATAGTGAAAAGAAAATAGCAGATGCAGTTTTAACTATTTTTAAAACAAGACATGATTTAGATATTTTTAAGAAAAAAGCTCTTTACATATACATTAGAGAAATGACAGATTGTGAAACTCCACACCTAACAAAAGTAATTTCAATACTAAAAGACGATTTTTATAAAATTTACCATAGGTATCACGAAAAGGGAAAAATTTTAATAAAAGAACTATAATCTATTTATAATAAAAAGATATGGATTCGGATAAAGAAATTTTTAAAGGAAAAAAGTTATCTGATCTCTTTGAAGAAATTTATGATAATTCTAGAGAGACTAAATTACAAGTTAAAGGATTAATTGGAGAACTTAAACCTCTTATAGAAAATATAGGAGATGCAACTTTATTAGTTCCTATGATAAAAGAGTATATGGAAATCGGAGTTAAAAACGATGAACATTTAATTAAATTAGCTACAGTCATACAGAGGTTAGAAGCTATACAGGCTAAAGGTAGTGAAGGTGAAATGTTTGACTTTTCAGAATTGCAAGATCTATTAGAGGAACAAGAAGAAACACAAACAGAATTAGAAGAAAAAATTAACGATACTAAAGAAGAAGATGAGTCTTAATTTATCTTTAAGTAATACATTAGGTTCTGGCGGTAGCTCTTCATCTAAAAAAGGAGCTTCTGCCCTATACGGCAGAGTCGTTGACGTTATTTTAGACGAAAATCATCCAATGTATAAAGCCAAAGGAGGAGGTATATCTATAAATGGCGTATTTTTTAAACCTTTAAATTCCAACTCTAATGAAAAAGCACTCGAAGATCTACCCTTTGCTTATCAAAAGAGCGCTCATATTAAGGTCGTTCCCCTTATAGGAGAGATTATTAAAGTAGAGCCTCACCCTGTACCTTCTAGTAATGACTTCAGATCTAAGACCCGTAAATACTACGAGTGTACTTTAAACATATGGAATAATGCTAATAATAACTTTTACCCAGACACTATAAGTAATCCTGACATAGATTTTAGTCAAGGCGGAAGATTTGTAGAGTTAGGTAATATTAACCCTATAGGCTCAGGCGCTGGAGACGTTCAATTTGAAGGTAGGCAAGGTCAGTCTATAAGATTTACCGGAGCTGCTTCTAATACTACCGGCTTCATCGATAGTACCAATATAGGTAAACCTGCGATAATAATAAGCAATGGCCAAAAGGACGTAGAAGCAGGGTACATTACATTAGGAGAAGATATAAACGAAGATAGTTCTTCCATATACTTAGTATCGAATCATAAAATTCCTTTAAAACAAGCCAGTGAAAAAAGAAAAGCTTGGGATGAAGAACCAGTAAAAGCTGATCAATTTAAAGGTAATCAGGTTATCATTAATGGAGGAAGACTATACTTTAATGCAAAACAAAACGATATTCAACTATCAAGTGTAGAATCTATAGGGATGAACACTAAAGGTTCTATAAATTTAGATTCTGATAAATATATTTGTTTAGATGGCTCTAGTATCTTTTTAGGTGAAGCTTCTAGAGCAGCTAATAGATTGTCTAAAGAACCGGTTATTTTAGGAAACCAAATGGAAGGTTTTATGATGAATTTATTAAACTTGCTTGAAGGAATGGCTAATGATATGGCCAGAGCCAAGACAGTAAAAAGTCACCCAGTACCAGCTCTCAATAAAAGAGGATTACAGTCTATTCCAGTTATAAAAGCTCTCAAACAGAGAATAAATCCTAATGGGCCTTCAACATTGAAATCTAAAAAAGTGTTTACTGAATAATGGCCGTAAGATCTCAAATATCAGCTTTAATTGCTAATCAAATGGGCAGTCTTCAAGGAAAGTTAGAAGCTAGAATTCAAACCGAAGCTATAAAACTTTTGGAAAGATTTTCTAATAGATGCCCTAATTCTAAAGAGCTTATTAAGATTGCAAAAACTACTAATAACTTATTAAGAGTAATAAATACTTTTGAAAAAAAAGTTAATAGATTTAAATCTATACCTAGAAAACTAAGAAGGCCTATAAATGCAGCTAAGAGATTAATTAAACTGTTAAAAAGAAATAGAACTAAAATAGCTATAGGACAAAGACCTTCTTTCTCTGACTACGATAGAGGAGGTTTATTTTCTACCAAAACATACGGCAATACGACTACACAGGCTGATAGGCTGGTAAAGACTGTACTCTTATTAGAAGATTTAGAAGATGATTTAAATGCTTGTAATGACCTTCTAAGAGGAGTTGCCCCTTCTTTTAATAACACAAGACAGTTACTAACAGGAGTATCTGATAACATACAAGAATGTGCTAAAGTATTAGAAGAAGAAAAGAAAGAAGAAGAACTAAAAAAATTGTTAGCCGAAATTCAACCTCGAGAAAATACAGGTTCTGAAGAAAAGCTAGAGGAACAAGATTATAACTATATAGCAGCAAATGGTAGAAAATATACTTTAGCTGTTATAGAGGATAAATCTTTAGATACATTAGCGAAAAGAAGGCTAGCAGTAGCTAAAGATAATATAGGAGTGATAGTACTTAGAGGGCAACCATCATTTAGTTCTGATACTAAAGTACTATTAGATGAATTAAAATTTAGATTAGATAATCAACTTGCATAAATTAACTATTTATAATTATGAAACTTGAACAATTAAGAAAAATCATTAGAGAAGAAGTAAAAGCCGCAGTAAAGGAAGAGTTACAAGATATGCTTACAGAAGCAGTCAAAGCAGCAAGCACTCCTGATATTAATGATTCAAAAAACAACTACAGAGAAGTAAAACAAAAGGATCTTAAAAGAACCTGGTCAACCGGTAATATGAATACAGGAACAGTACCTTTACAGGAAATGTTAAATCAAACTAAAGCTTCTATGACCAGTGATGAATACAGAAATGTAATAAGCGGGACCTCAGATATGGTAAAAAAGCCTAACTTTGCTTCTTCGATGGCTTCTTCTATGGGTATAGGGGAAAGCAGTAGGCCAATGCCTGGACTAGATATTAGCCAGTTTGATTTTGTTAAAAAAGCTGGAGCAGTATATAATAAATCAATTGAAAAAGATAAAGCAAAATTAGGAATAAATTAAAATGGCATTTAATAGAAAAAAAATTAACCCTTTAGATCTTCAACCTAGAAAAGCAGTTGGGGTGTCTTTACCTTTTTCCGGTAAGGCAGTTTTTAATTCTACTTTTCAAACTAAAGATGCCATAAAAGCAAATATAATCAACTATTTTTTAACAGGCTTAGGAGAAAGGTATTTTAATCCTTCTTTTGGTACTTTATTAAGAGATGTAATGTTTGAAAATATAAATGAAAATACTGTTAATAGAGCTAAAAGCATAGTCAGACAAGGACTATCCGAGTTTTTTCCAAGAGTCGAACCTACAGCTTTACAGGTAGACGGCAACCCTGATAATAACACTATCACTTTATTTTTAAAATATGCTATCAAAGATAGTAATATAGAAGATGAAGTATTAATAAATTTTGAGCAATAATGGCAGAAACTAGAGATATAAAATACGTAGCTAGGGAATTTTCCGACTATAGACAGGAGTTAATAGAGTATGCTAAAAACTACTTTCCTGATTCCTATAATGACTTTTCACCTACATCACCCGGTATGATGTTTATAGAAATGGCAGCATATGTAGGAGATATCCTTTCTTTCTACCAGGATACTCAACTTCAAGAAACATTTCTTCAATATGCTAAACAACCTGGTAACTTATATAGCATGGCATATATGATGGGTTATAAACCCAAAGTAACAAATGCAGCTGAAGCAGAAATAGTAATAACTCAAAATGTAAGCGCTGACCCTAACACCAATGCACCTAACTGGAATCAGGCTTTAACTGTAGCAGAAAATTCGACGATAACAGGAACTAGCACTGGAAATCCGAAATTTTTTATAGAAAATAAAGTAGACTTTAATTTTTCAAGTTCTTATGATCCTACCGAAGTTGTAATAAGTCAGATAACTAACGGCTTACCTACTGAATTTCTACTTACCAAAAGAATAAAAGCATATTCAGGTACAGTAAAAACATTATCTCAAAATTTTACTTCTGCTAAGAAATTTGATACTATAACTATTGAAGATAAAAATATTATCGGAATTTTAGATATTACAGATACTACTAACGATGAAAATAAAAAATGGTACGAAGTGCCTACTTTAGGACAGGACAGTGTTTTTGTAGATGAAGCAAATACAGGCACTGATGCAGATAAAGTACCTAATACTATTAAATTACAGAAAGTTCCAAAAAGATTTATCACCAGATTTAATTCATCCGGCAACCTTACTATTCAATTTGGAGCAGGGACAACCGGTACTGATGATTCTATTTTTACTCCAAATCCCGCTAATGTAGGATTTAATTATGATTTTGAAACTAATACTAATAGTTTTCCTGGAATAAATAATATAGACAGGGCTTATGATCCATCTAATTTTCTATATACACAGACTTACGGCTTAGCTCCCTCTAACACAACTTTGAATGTTAGGTATTTAGTAGGTGGAGGAGTACAAGCTAATGCTCCTGCAAACACCCTTACAACCTTTTCAGGAACAACAAATGGAGACCCGGCTTATATAGATACATTAGCTGTGAATAACCCAAAAGCAGCTTCAGGCGGTAAGGACGGAGACAGTATAGAAGAAATTAGACAAAACTCTTTAAGATCTTTTGCAGAACAAAAACGAACTATTACTCTTCAAGACTACTCAGTACGGGCTTTATCATTAGATCCTAAATTCGGTACTGTGGGGAAGGTGTTTGTAACTCAAGATGAACTTAATAGTACTAAATCTTCTACTGATTCTATTATAGATAGTAATCCCTTATCTCTCTCTTTATATGTTTTAGCATTTGATAATAATAACAAACTCATAACAGCTACCGATACATTAAAAAATAACTTAAAAACATACATGTCTTACTACATGCCAATTACTGATGCCTTAAATATCAAAGATGCATTTGTAGTAAACTTTGGGATAAATTACGATATTTTAGTAAGACCTAACTTTAACAGTAGAGATGTACTCTTACAATGTAATCTAGCTTTACAAGATTATTTTTCTATAGATAAATGGAATATCAATCAGCCTATTAATATATCAAGTATATTTAGTCTTTTAGATAAGGTAGTAGGAGTTCAAACAGTTAGTAAAGTTGAAATAGTTTGTAAAGAAGGAGGTGATTACTCACAGTATGCTTATGATATCAAAGGAGCTACGAAAAATAACATAGTTTACCCTTCCTTCGATACTATGATTTTTGAATTAAAATTTCCTAATAGAGATATTACAGGAAGAACAACAACATTATAAAATGGCAATTTACAGAATATTTCCCGACAAAGATACTTTCATTTATACTGAACAAAATACAAGTAATGCAGGTAAAGATGAGATTTTAGAAGTAGGAGGATACCCAGGAATAGTCGACGGTTCCGGTCAAACAGCAAGAATTTTAATGCAGTTTGATGATGATGATATTGATAACGTTATTAATAACAAAATCGGTAACACTAGTTTTAGTTCAAGTTTGAAACTATATTTGGCCGAAGCTAGTGAGTTACCTGCCGACTATGTACTTTATGCATACCCAGTACATTCAGCTACCGGGGATTGGGGTAACGGTACCGGGAAATTTGGCGACTTACCAGTTAATGAATCAGGGGCAAGTTGGGTTTTTAAAAATATAAATAAGACTAACGCCTGGAGTACTTCCGGATATACAGCTTTTACTACTGCTTCTTTTATATCCGGTAAAGAAGGTGGTGGTAATTGGTTCACAGCTTCTAACGGTACCAATATGGAATTTCATCAATCCCATAGCATTTCTTCTACTCATGATGTAGAGTTAAACGTTACCGAAGCTGTTAAGCAGATATATAATGATACTTTAAATAATAGAGGTTTTATTATAAAGTTACAAGACGAATTTGAATATTTCACATCTTCTTCTATACGGTTAAAATATTTCGGTAAAGATACTAATACAATATACCCTCCATTTTTAGAATTTGGATGGGACGATAGAACTTACGATCAAGGTAGTTTACCGTTATTGAACACCGATATGGCAATAATAGATGTGAAGAATAATAAAGGAGAATACCCAGACGTAGGTAAGCAGAGATTTAGACTTACAGCAAGACCTCAACACCCAGTTAGAAGATTCACAACCTCATCAGTATACCTATCTAACCACGTATTACCTTCAGCTTCATACTGGGGTTTACGAGATGAAAATACTGAGGAAATGGTAGTAGACTTTAATACAGACTTTACTAAAATTAGTTGTTCCCCAACAGGGTCATTTTTTGACGTATATATGGACGGTCTTCAACCAGAGAGGTATTATAGGATATTAGTAAAAACAGAATTAGACGGTAGCACTATTGTAGCAGATAACCGTAATATATTTAAAGTAGTTAGAAATGGCTAGGGAAAGAATAAGCATAGTAAAATCATCGTATAGAACTAATGAAATTGATAGAGTAGTAGATAAGGAATTCAAAACCTTTACTAAACCGGTTGAAGAAGTTGAAAACGATACTATAGAGGAACTATTTAGACTTTACGATAAGCTTTATTTTTCTATACCTTTAGAAGGAGAAGAAAATTCTCATCAATATATATTACAAAAAAGTTCTGAATTAGTCGATTTAGAAAAATCAACTGACGACATACAACCTCTACTAGACGAAATAGGACAGTTGAGGCAGCAACTTTTAGATGCTAATGAACAAATATTTGAATTAGAAAATGGCCAAGAAGGAATATAACATATACCAAGTAGATCCAGAAAGTTTTGACCGCTTCAGAGAACTATCTAGTAATGATACTGATCTGTTAATATCATCTGAGATTACTAGGGGTTTTGATTCAACAAAAGATTTCATAGAACTATCTTTTTATAATTCTCAAAATTATAAAGTTAGTACTATAAATTCTTTTACTAATTTTTCTATACTAACTGGAGATACAAAACAAGGAGAAATCGGTGCTTCTGAGCTTAGCTTAGACGTCCAGGGCGATTATCTTGATAATGGCTTTGATGGAGAAGATGTAAAACTAGTTTACTCCTTTTTAAATAATCCATTCAGTTCTATATTAAATTTAACCGTATCCGATTTCTATGTAGAAAGCATTTCCGCAGATAGAACTGAATTAAGGCTAGTAGGTTTAAATTTAATTGATAGCGATTTAGAAAATGTTAGCACCGAATTAAATCAACGATTCAACGAAGGTACATACGTGCCTGATCTATATATAAATTTTGGACCATACTCACCCTTTTTTAGAGTAATAAATGTAGATCAAGAACCTTTTAGAGACACAGTTGGTGTTTTAATTAAACTCTACCAACCACTTCCCACATCAGTAGGAGTTAAAAGCAAAGTAAATGTAGTAGAAAAAATTGCAGACTCTGTAGCTTATGAAGTTGAAACAACTATAATACCGGAAAAAGAAAAAATACCTTACCTAAGAGGTGCTAACTTCTCAGTACCTGTTGAAATACAAACTACTGAACCTTCACAGTATTTCAACTATACAGAGTTATTTAGCTTTCCTACTAATAACTCCAATAGAGAATTAAACTCTTTATTTAATGAAAAAGGAGCAGAATTAGGTTTAGACTATAGTGATTTTTCTAATTTTATAAATTTTTCTTCTGCTGAAGAAAGAGTGCGTAATTTTAAATACAAATTAGATTTAATTGAAAGTTACCAAACAAGTCTAGATAATGTTAATACAACCGGTAACCTCTATACTAACGTAGGTATTTCTGGTAGCATGTCACATTATAAGAACCTTTTAGATGGTGTTATAAATAATTTTGATCACTATGAGAGACACTTGTATTTTGAAAGTGGTTCTACATCCTGGCCTAAAACCAACTCTAATAAACCTTATATAAATCAACTTTCTTCTACTACAGAAGCAACCGACTGGTACATTAGTGAGGTAAATCAAGCAATAGAGTACGATGCTACTAATCCTGATTTATTAGCTAATTCTATCCCATCATTTCTCAGAGAAGATCCCAATAACGTACCGTATGATTTATTCATAGATATGATTGGACAGCATTTTGATAATTTATGGATTTATACTGATAGTGTTTCTAAGAAATATGATGCTGATAATAGGTTAAATAAAGGAGTATCAAAAGATTTAGTAGAAGATTTATTAAAAAATTTCGGTATAAAACTATACACTAGTACTAAATCAACAGAAGACCTATTTAGGTACTTTACTAAAAATACTTACGACTTTAACGAAGAACAGAATTTAAATATAATCGATAGCGGTGAACAACAGTTATCACAAAATGATTATCAGAAAGAAATATACAAAAGAATTTACCATAATTTACCTACCTTATTAAAGTCTAAAGGTACCGAAAGAGGGTTGAGAGCGTTGATAAACTGTTTTGGAATACCATCAGACGTTTTAAAAATAAGAATTTTCGGCGGACAATCAATTCATGATACACCGTATTTTGGAGGAGAGCAAGCCTTTTCTAGCTCTTTAGATAAAGTTAGATTGAGCAATACAGGCAGTATAGTAGAGGGAGATACTATTTCTTTCTTCACCAGCATAGTTGAAACAGATAATAAAGTTTCACAAGACCTTCATAGAGTAGAAGTAGGTTTTTCCCCATCTAATACTATTGATAACTATATAGTATCTCAATCACAGGTTTTATTTCCTAATAACGATTTTAATATAGATCAGTATATAGGAGATCCTAGAGGATACCCTACTAATAAATATACCGACTTAGTTGCCTACTCTAAAGTAATACTCTCAAATGTAGATGCCTACAATGTCAGAGACTTTGTAAGATTTATAAAATTTTTTGATAATGTTCTATTTAGAATGGTGAGAGATTTTATACCTGCTAGAAATGTAACAGATGCAGGAGTAATAATTAAACCCCATATTTTAGATAGAAATAAAGCCAAAGCTCCTACCGTAGTGTGGACTCGCCCTGAATATACCGGGTCGATAGATACTGCTTTTATTTCAGGTTCTAACGCAGGAGCATACAAAAGCGTTGCAGCAAAAGCTTTTAGAGGAGAAAGTAGAACAGGTAATCCTGTAGAGGGAATAAGAGTAATGACTCCATACGGTCCTAGAAGGAGAGAGGTTCATAATATACCAGCTTCAGACATAGCATTACCTGACGGTAGTTTTGGTAAATTATATGCTAGAACTTTTGGAGAACCGAAATTCGATGGTGAATTACCTAACAGTACTATAAGAATTTCTGATGGAGAATTAAATGACGGTAATCCTTTTAAACAAATAGATTACCCACAAATAACCTACGACGTTCAGTTCTGGTCGGAAATACCAACCGATGTGTGTATAATAAGAACCGGTTCTGGAGACTTTATAGTTTCTAACCCTTTAGAAAATGTTGATCTAATAAACTCTAATATATTCATAGGAGACAGTCCAGTTTATTCATACGAAGTAGAAAACGCTCCACCAAATATTAGTAGTTTTGTACATAATTTTAGTTTAGACGAAGTACCCCAGCAGTATGACACATTTGAGGTACAAGCTACTCATGAAGACCACCCTAATATTTCTAATTTAAACTTCTCTCCTCCTCAAGCAGGGTGTCAAGAAACTAGGACTATAAGAATTGTAGAATGTAGAATAAACGAAGGTAATGTAATAGGACATAATGTGCCCTCTCCGTTGACTGTAGCAGTAAACTACAATTTATTTGATATCTTCTTTCCACCGTTAGATGATTTGACAAACCATCCTAACAATCCTGCATTAACTAATACCCACTTAACTTTCTTTGTAAATGATGTTGAAGTAGGAAGTACCATAGATGGTATCGATGACCCGAACGCTAATGTCTATCAAACAGATAACGGTACAGTAAATATCTTTAACTTTACCTATCTTCAATCAGAGGGTAACCAATTTATAAGATTAAGAGTATCTGATACATTTGATCCATCGTGTTCTATCTCCCTAACGGTAGCTTTTGATATATGTACTCTTAGAGATATACATGCAGATATCCAAGGTAACCCAGGAAGAACCGATGTTGTTCCCCTGCAATTAGCAACAGGCCTTGCATTATTTTCATCAGGTACAACCGAATACTATTTATATCCTTTTTCATTTACAGGCGTAACAGATACTACAGCATATTTTTTTAGGGTGAGAGTTAGATTACGAGCCGAAACCGGACCTACTAGAGATGGAAATTATGAAATTGATGAATTATTTGGCCCAGTACCAGGTGAAATGATCGTTGATCCTCAAGGAGGAACTAGCCCAGTATGGAATAGTTACTTTGAACCGATAATAGTTGATCCAGATGATATAGGAACTTTTAATCCTCTGTCAGTTGCTCCATCATCTGTACCTGCTCAATTTGCTGAAATATTAATACGGTACCCTCATTTTCATGATATGTTTTACCAAGATGCTTCTGGTTTAGGATTACCAGCAGTAGGTACAAATTACCGAGGAATAATTGTTACCGAAGGTATGTTTCATAGGGAAATACAGTTCAAAGCAGTAACTGATGAAAACTGCTCACTAGAAAGTAGATGGTACGATCTACCAGGTGCAGATTTAGAAAAGCGTAAAGTAACATTCCTAAGACATGCAAGTAGTACTTTCATCCCTGGAGATGGAGCAGAAATAACTGTGGTTTGTCTTGCAGATACTGAAATAGACGTATGGGTCAGAGTAGAAAATACATACCTAGATGGTGGGGCAGTACCACCTCATCAAGTCTTAGACGAGAGGTTAACTATATATGCTAACGATATCCCAAATGATTTTACTCATGCTCCTACTAATATTTATGGATATTTACAATCTAATGACGAAATAAAAGCAGGTAGATGGGTTCGTCAACAGCATAATGGGTACGGTTCTTGGCTACAGTCTCCAGGTAATACCGATACGAGCGATCCCCCTAACGGTTTTGTAAACTCGTTTAATACCGGACCTAACGATACTGACGACGCTTTTAGTTCAATCATATCTTCTACTCTACACGGAATTACATCTTGCGGGGGATTTGCTACCGACGATGGAGGTGGTACTGGCTTTACTGATGCTGATGAGGATTATGATTTTGACCCAGATAATGGACTCTATGGTCCAGGAACAGAAAATCCAGGTACACCTAAGACTTAAAATTAAATTTTAAAATGAATATACAAGATTTTTTAGTCCTTCATACGTCCGGTATAATTAACTTTACCGGTAGAATAAATGTTCTTTACAATCCTATAAACGATACTGAAGGTCGTATAGAAGCTATAACAATGACTCAAAATGCAGCCGGAGTTCTTCCTTTACCCGACTCAGGAGTTAATATTAATTCGGTATTAGAACAGGTAGAGACTGTTACTTTAACATTTAACGAGATTCAATACACATTTACTGTGATAGCCAGAGACTTTATTGAAGGAACTGTTCCTTTCTTCTTCTTTCAAGTCACCTCAGATACGCTAGTGCCGAATATTTTTGCTCAATACTTAGAGGATGATCAAGAAAATATAGCAGTTACTTTAGAACCTTTTTTAAATAATGTAATATTTGCATCTTCAGATTTTAATGTACTTATTAATAACGGAGATAATTTACGAAAAAATTCAAACAGAGTTGTTGCTGATAGAGAGTCCGGTACTATTAGACCTTCTAATTTTACCGCTATATTAGAACAATCAGCCTCAGCTGCTTCTCTACAAGATAGCTTTTATACCGATACAGGTCTGATAAACGCTAGATACCAAGGTTCTAAAACTACTGCTGTAGACTTTGCAGGAGTGCCTCCAGCTCTTGGGGCAAGGGAGTTTGTTGGAGAAATACATCCGACAGGCGTAAATACAGATTATGCTTGCGGGTTGGGAAATAACAACAGAATTTTAGAAAATCTCTTACATACAGGTCCAGGAACAACTCCTTCTTTCATACTTGAAAGTACAGGAACAATTGTATCTCCGGATACTGCTCAGGCAGACGATTTAATAATAAGCTATGCTGTAAATGATTTAAACGTATATCGGGCTGATTTTGAAATTGGTGATATTCTTAAAATAGGGAATGAATTTATAAGAATAGAGGAGCACAACCCGCTCACTAAGAGAATAAAAATGAGAAGAGCTTACTTAGGAACAACTGCTCAAGTACTACCTTCAACAACTACTATATTTCGAATTAATAGAGTTGATATATTTAGAGAAGATGAATTTAATTCTTCCCTAAGTACCATTGCTGATTCAGTTGTCTTTATTCAAGAGGATAATAAGTTAGTTTATACAGATGACTTTGGAATGTTATTCTCTTCATCATTATGCCCTGATGTATTATTAATGGGAATAGATAATCCAAACTCACAGTAATGATATAAAAACAATAAAACAAGATATTTATATAATATACAAATAAAATAAAATGGGATATTTAGATAATTCAATAGTAACAGTAGATGCTATTTTAACAAAAAAAGGAAGAGAATTACTTGCTAGAGGTGATGGCTCTTTTAAAATTACACAATTTGCTTTATCAGACGACGAGATAGATTATACTCTATATAATCCTTCTCATAATTTAGGCTCTCAATATTATGGACAGGCTATAGAAAACCTTCCTTTATTAGAAGCATTTCCTGATGAAACTCAAATAATGAAATATAAACTTACCACACTACCTAGAGGTACTGCTAAACTCCCTATATTAGATTTAGGGTATACTGCAGTAAGATTAAAACAAGGTGCGGCTCTAGCTATTACTCCTCAAACACTCAATTACTTAGGTTCATCCCAAACTTTTGAAGCCGGTGGTTATGTTGCTACTATAGCAGATGCAAGAGTACTTCAATCATATAACGGTGTAGGTATAAACACTCCAGAAGCAGAAAGACTAAATTCTACTACTACTCTTGGTACTAATGTTTCAAAAACTGTAATAGGTACTTCTATTAACTTAACAGGAACTACGATAAATACATTATTTGCAGGGCAAACCACTATACAGACAACATTAACTGTTATTGGTAGAGATTCAGGAGCTAGAGTAACTATACCGGTAACAATCGTTAAAACTAATAATTAATAAGATATGTCATTTAAAAGATTAGATCCCGAAGATATTTCTATAAGTGCGGAAGCAGTTGTAGCACCATGTTGGTCGACTAACGCGATAGAATTAAAAGCCAATACCCCAGAAGGGTTTTTCCTAGATAATAACCAAATAACTAGAAATACAGGTAACTTTTATTACGAAGTAAGACACAAAGAGGCAACTAATACAACCTCTAGAGTTCAATTTGCTATAGCTTATGGACATAAAAATGGTGCCGGTAGTGTGCCTTTTGATGCAAATGAAACCGGTAAATCACCTTCAGCTACTATTTACGGACAGTATAGAAACTTAGTATTTGGGGATGAAGATACAGATTTCGTTTTTCAAGGTCAAACCTCTGATGATATATATGTTATATCTATTGATAGAGCTAGGTACAAAGAAAAATTATTTCCCGGTACTTTCAACTTAAAATTAGATAGCGGCTCAGGAGGTAAAGTTTTACACCTCACAGACAATAGTAACGATATATCTACTATATCATACGTTGATGCAGGAAGAATTTATGACGTTATTAGTGGTTCTAACGGTACTAAAGCTGTAGGATCAACAAACGGCTATAATTCAGCAGGCGGTAGCTATGGTAAATTCTTACCAGATGTAGGTTTGATAATATTAAATGGAGCAGCATTAAACAATGCAGTAGACGGTACGAATATAGCTACAAATACTTCAACAGCTTCTGGTATAACAAAAAATATGCAGAGACTGTTTAATCAAATATTTACAGGTAATTCTTTCAAACTACAATCAGAAGAAACTATTTCATCAAACTTTGTATTTGTGAGGGTAAGAAATAGTGAGTTTAATTATTCTACTAATCCATCAAATATTACCTCATCAGGAGAATTAAGACATAATGTTATGATCAATACTCCTCAAGCATATATTACTACAGTAGGGCTATATAACGATAATAACGATTTATTAGCAGTAGCAAAATTATCAAGACCTTTACTTAAAGATTTTACAAAAGAAGCTTTAGTTAGAATCAAACTTGATTATTAATGAATGAGTGCTTACAAAAAATTCAACAAACAAGATGCGTATATATCGACTTATACCTCACGTAAATCGTGGGTAGCAAGCGGTAGTGAGTATAGGGACTTAGGGATAAACAATATTGCAGGAATATCAGGTTCAGGCGATTATTACAATATCTCTTCTAATAATTTTGTTGCAGGTAATCAAGCAACCACCTCTAGTAATACTTTTAATACAAGGTTAATATACGATAGTTTAAAACATCTATATTATAACGATTTTCAAAATGCAGTACTAACAGCTAGTAGTTCTTACGATTCTTATTTACAATCTTCATTCGAAGTTAGCGGTTCAAGATACCTTTTCGATAGAGTAGCTTTATTTTCTCTTCCAAAAGAAATGTATGGAACTCATATAGAACCTTTCTCGGTTTCTATTACTCCAGACTTAGCACAAAGCGGCAGTGCTGAAAGTGGTAGCTTTGACAACTATGTTATAAATAACTATGCAACACTAGAGGGAGTAGCCTCCATACTAACCTCGGATAATTTATATATTGAAAATGTAGACTTTTTATTCGGCTCTACAGGGGCTAACTGTAATTTTGATTCTCCTGACTATATAGAAAACGAATCAAATTATGTTGATGAAACTAGTAACGAATATTTAGATACTACCGGTACTGCAAGAAACTGTAATGAAATAGTTGACGATGGAGAGGGAAGACTATATTTTAAATATTCAATACCTAGAGTATATGTTGGTAATGTAATATATACCCATGGTCAGTTAATAATTACAGACGAAATAGTCGCTAGTTATTATAATATGTATCTTAATGCTGTATTGAGATGGAAATCAAACTTACCTATATACACTCACAATTACCACTGTAAGATAAAAACTGATGAATATAACTTTACGTTAAATAAAACCGCTTTAGAAACAGCAGATGGGAAAATAGCAGATTTAATCTCGGGGTCTAGTTTTAACCCCTACATTACCGCAGTAGGATTATATAACGATTCAAACGAACTCATCGCAGTCGGTAAATTAGGAAGACCTACACCAAAATCTCCAGATACTGATATGTCTATTTTAGTTAAATTAGATATGAATTTTGGTTCTAATAGATTATTGGAAGGATTAGGAGATGCATTTCTGCCGACCGATCCTACTGAAAATGAAGAAGACGTAATAACATCCTGTGTATATTACTTTACCTTTAGGAATTACTTATTCAAAGGAAGCACAGGTCAGAATGATAATCATTCAAAAAACGAAAGCCGGAGACAAATTGAAGATACTGGTATATATGAATTGTATAGAAAAGGATCACCAGATGTTACTATATGTAAAAAATCGCAATCAGGCCTTACAACATTCAACACTTCTGCTTTTAAATTAGTACGTAGATCAAATTACTTTAGCAACCCCGATGGTTACCAAACACCTACTTGTTACGTAGATATAAAAGTTACTAAAGTTTTTGGTACTGCTGTTGAACCTGGTTTCCTTGCTTTTGATTTTACACAGCTAAACGGCAGCCAGTATAATGAAAGTCATGTAAATAGTTTTGGGGTAAGGAATAGATCTAAAAGTTTCTATCAGGATGTAATTAGAGACTATTTATTAGAAAGTACAGGAGAAGATGAAGGATTAATAAGAAATTGTCTTTTTACTTCTTACGGTACTGAAACGTGTTATACTGGTTCAGTGATGTAACTAGTATAATTTTAAGTCCAGAATAAACTGGGTGAATTGCTGGAAACTCTTTAGAGCTTCAACTACCAAAGCGTAACAATGTTGAAGATTAGACAATCAGCAGCCAAGCTACAAGCCATCTTGTAGAAGGTTCAGAGACTACTGGAGGGAAAATGGGTTCCCTTAATAACCAGGTATAGCGCCCAGCAGGAGAAATCCTGATGATATAGTCCGATCTTTATGGAGACATAAAGCTAACAGTAATGAGTGTATCGGCAACCCCTGGGGGGGATCACAAGAACCAACTGGATTAACATTGCAAAAATAAAAAATAAAAATGAGTATAGTTCTTAGAATAAACAAAGGATCAGCACTTACGTATGATGAGATGGATAAAAACCAGTCTCAATTTTACTATTCAAGTTCTTTAAATGGCACTAACGAATTACGTTTACACCTTTCTGGTAGTGCAGGTTTAGGAGCAGGTTTTAACACTAGGTACGATAGCATTTTCCTTCCAGTAAACGACACATCAAATCAAACAACAGTTTCAGCTGCAGGGAATAATACTCAAATACAGTTTAATAATAATAACGCATTTGGAGCAGATTCTGTTTTTGTATTTAATAGTGATAGTAATTTCCAAGGTATTGGAACAGCAGATCCACAAGCTAGACTTCATATTAAAGGAGATGCTACAATAGGTGCTAGAGTGAGATTAGAAGGTTCACCCAATGCAACAGATGATACCATATCTCATAAATCATCTATAGATTTTTATGACGCCTCAGAACTTATAAGTTTTATAGGTAGAGTAGCAGATTCCCCAGATAGAAAAGATTTAGATATTACTAATCGTGCAATATATAGTAATGATAGAGATAGTTACGGGAAAATATTTGTAAATATTAATGGTCCTAATACTGGGTTAAATGATAGAAATAATATTGGAACTTTTAGTTTTAATAATAATATAAAATCGTTTGGAGTAGGAACTGATGAACCTACAAGAAATATATCAGTAGTAGGTACACAGGGTATTGGACTTTCTTCTACCGGTAATACAAGTTTAGCTTCTTATATAGCTCCGATTCCTCTCGACCTATATGATGAGACAGATGCTTTAAATAGAAAAAGATTAGTACCTACTGACTCTGAGTTTGCAGGATTACTACTTTCTTCTCCAAATACAGGAGATGGAGGTAATGTAGTTATAGCTATCAATACAGATAATAATGAAAAAGAAGGCTTTAACGTTATTAAATCTAAATCAGGTCAATATACTGCAAATAATACCTCAGTACTTCTTAGTGCTAAAGTAGACGGTACTGTCGGTATTAATACAAACTTTGCCACCGATGTAGGTTTAACTGTAGCAGGAGTTGTTTCAGGATCAGGAGATGCTAATTTTGGAGGAAACTTAACAGCCGGTGGAACAGCTACTATTAAAACTGTCGCTAATGATGGTTCTAGCTATACAGATATTTCCGCAGTAGGTGTTACCTCAGCAGGATTAGTTAAAAAAATAGATGCTATAGCAGCTCCTATTCCTGTAGGAGGAATTATCATATGGTCAGGCGCTTCAAACGCAGTACCGACAGGGTGGGCTTTATGTGACGGGTCTACAGCAAATGGACAAGTTACTCCTAATTTGGTAAACAGATTTGTTGTAGGTGCAACTGATTCTTATTCAGTAGGTGATGCAGCAGGTAATAACTCTGTTACATTAGCTGCAAATAACATTCCTGAGTTAACAACTACTTCAACTAGTAAAGTACTTACAGGTACAGTAACTAGAGTTTCTGAAACTTTTAACGACGGCGGAACAGTAACAGGGATATTTACTAAAGATCAAGGATTTCCAGAAGGTAATTCTCCAAGTAAAACTGATTCTTCATCCACAGGTAAGTTATCAATAGATGCAACTCACACTCATACAGTGGGAGTATCTAGCCCTGATGCAGTAAATATACTACCTCCATATTATGCGTTATGTTATATAATGTACGTAGGGGGATAACAATAAAAAAAGATATTTATAATAAAAATATAAAATGGCAATACCGGGAATAACTTATAGAGCAGTAAAAGGCTCATCTCTTACTCATACAGAGATGGATAATAACTTTAGATCCGTATTTTACTCTAGTTCTATACAAGATAATGGGAATACATTACAGCTTCACTTCGATACCTCTCCTCCAGAATCATATTCCGTACCTTTAGGAGGGACAGGAAATATAACTATCTTTGGAGAGGCAAATAATAGAATTCTAACCTCAGTAGGTTCTAACGGTCAGATTCAAGCTGAAAGTAACTTTACTTTCGACGGTAGTGTATTAACCCTAATAGGTAGATTTCCTATTGAAGACAGTAATAAAAATATAAACATCGGTTTAGATGCCGGTTGTAGTAGTACAGGAGAATGTAATACAGTTTTAGGTAGATGTGCTGGTAAGTCTATAACAGGAAATGATAATGTAGCGATAGGTCGAGAAACTATGATCTCTGCAGAAAGTGCTACTAATAATGTTAGTATAGGATCAGTAGCATTATCTACTATGACTGCAGGTATCAATAATACAGCAATTGGAGTAGCTGCTGGTATGAATAATCCTTCTGGTGATAGAAACGTTTACTTAGGTAACGGAGCTGGAACTGTTAATAGTGTATCGGAAAGTGATAAACTTTATATTAATAATGCTCCATCTAATAGTCCTTTAATTTTAGGAGATTTTAGTACCGGTCATGTTACTATAAACTCTACAGTATCAGCTTCCGCATTTAGCGGTTCATTCGTAGGAGACGGTTCTGGTTTAACCGGTCTATCAATAATTAGTGAATGGGATGGTTCTAGAGTAGGTGATTCAAGAATAACAGGTTCTTTTATCGTTTCTGGATCAACTAGTACAGTAGACTTTACCAACGTAGCTAGTATATCAGGATCAGTATTTTCTGGTTCGTTTGTAGGTAATGGTAGCGGATTAACTGGCATCACAGCTAATGCTTTTCCTCATACCGGTTCTGCTATAATATCAGGTAGTTTAACTACTATAGCATTCCCTAATAGTAAAATACAGTTTTCAGGCTCGACTTTTGTTAGTGGTGCATTCGATGTGAATGGTATTTCTAAATTAAGAGGTCGAACTGAAATAGATCAAAATATACACATATATAATAAGACTACAAGTACTATAGTAATAGGAAGTGGTTCGTACGCATATGATGGAACAGCATCATCTAATTCAGGTACAGGAACAGGTAGAGACGTATTAGGAGGTATAGCTATAGGACCTCTAGCAGCTGAAAGAGCGGTAGGAGATTTTAATATAGCTATAGGTTACCAATCAGGAATGAAAATTAACCACTTCTCCACAGCTATTGGAGTCGGTGCAGCAAGATGTCATAGAGGTAGGCACTCTGTAGCAATAGGTTATGAAGCATTAAAAAGTAGCGATGTTACTCAATGTGTAGGAAATGATAATGTAGCGATAGGTGCACAAGCTCTTAATCAAGTAAGAAAAGGATTTGGTAACGTAGGTGTAGGAAGATTTGCATTATGTAATGCTCAAGAAAGCGCAGGTAATGTAGGAGTAGGTTATCATGCATTAAAAAATCATTGTGACCCAACTCGTAATGCAATACAGCCTTATGAAGGATTCAATACCGCTACTGGGTATCGTACCGGAGTAAATTTAAGAACAGGTACAGGAAACGTATATATAGGATCTAACGCAGGTCCATCCTCATTCCCTACAGATGAAAGCCATAAACTATATATAGCATCAGGTTCAGGTTACCCTCTTATAGGTGGTGACTTTTCAGTTCCTTCAGTTACTATTAGTGGCTCTTTATTACTAAGCGGAAGTGTAACTTCCTCAGCTGGCTTCAAAGGAGACGGTTCAGGATTAACTAACTTACCGGAATCAGAATGGGACGGTTCTAGAAACGGTAATGCTTCTATTACTGGTTCATTTACAGTATCTGGTTCAACTAATACAGTTGATTTTACAAACGTATCTAATATTTCTGGTTCAACATTTTCAGGTTCTTTTGTTGGAGATGGTAGCGGGTTAACCGGTTTATCAGTAGGTAATGAATGGGACGGTTCTAGAAATGGAGATTCTTCCATTACCGGTTCATTAATAGTATCAGGGGCGTTAGATGTAAGTGATACCATAACACTAGCATCAACTGGCTACCCAGGCGGAGTCGGGACAGAGTTTATACACTATTATGCCTCAGGATTAGCAGGTGGTAATGATATTTATACTTTCCCGATCAATTCGACTGGTTATACTGGATTTAAAGCCGATTATTCCTTATATAACTCAGGAGAAAATCAGAAAAAAGTAGGTACTTTATTAGGAGCATGGGATCAATCAAGTAACGATAGTATTTCCGACAAATTTGTCTCTATAGGGAGTAACGTACAGCAAACAAGTTTCTCTATTACATCAAATGGTTCCAATGCAATATTAAAACTTAATGCATCATCAGGAACTTATGATTTAAATATAGTATTCACAGCATTTAAAAAACAAGTTTAAATAAAATAGAACATGGCACTTAACTCACAAATCTTTAACAACAGCCTAATAATTACAGGAAGTGTTACCTCTTCCGTAGGGTTTAAAGGAGATGGTTCTGGATTAACTAATATCCCAGCCCCCTCAGCCGAATGGGATGGGTCTAGAGAAGGAAACGCTTCGATTACCGGTTCGCTTGTAGTATCCGGATCAACTAATACAGTTGATTTTACAAACGTAGCTAATATATCAGGTTCTGTATTTTCAGGTTCCTTTGTAGGAAATGGTTCAGGCTTAACTAATTTAAATATTACAGGTATAACAGGTTCTAATAATATCCTATCTGGTTCTTTTTCAGGGTCTTTTGAAGGTGACGGTAGTGGGTTAACAGGGTTAAATAATTTTCCTTTTTCGGGATCTGCAATTATAACAGGTTCACTAACGGTATCTAGCTCAGTAGTAGATTTATCAAACGCTACTGCAATATCAGGATCAACTTTCTCAGGTTCATTTGTAGGTGATGCCTCAGGATTAACTAACTTACCGGAAACCGAATGGGATGGTTCCAGGAACGGTAATGCTTCAATCACAGGATCATTTGTTGTTTCAGGTTCTTCCCCAGCAATTAATTTAAAAGGAATTACTACTATAGATAGTAATATTGTTATATCAAATAGGAGTAGTCTAGTAAGTGTAAACTCTTCTATAGGAATAGGTGAAAATTCATTACCTAGTAGTACTGTAGACAGAGATACAATAGTAATAGGGCAAAACTCAGGTAGATCTGCAATTTCAGGATCTAACAATATAGTAATTGGGAATGATAGTTTTAATTGTGCAGTAAGAACAGAGCATAATATAGCAATAGGGTTATCAAGTTTAACTAATTATATAGGAGTTAAAACAGGAGTCAGTAATAATCCCGGTGGTAATATTGCAATAGGGTTCAATGCACAAAAAGCTAATCAAGACGGTAAATTAAATACCGTAGTAGGAAATAATGCTATGTGTAAGGGTACTGGAGGCTGCTGTCAGACATTTATAGGGGCCGCAGCAGGGCAGAATTCTTCTGAAGGCGAAAATACAGCAGTTGGAGAATCAGCTCTTTGTGCAAATACAAACGGAAAGTATAACACAGCATTAGGTAATAGTGCGGGACTATGCGCTAAAGGTAGTTGTACTACGGCGATTGGATCATTTACATTAGTTGGTGACAGTTCCGGTGAAGGTAATACTGCTTTAGGTTTTAAAGCTGGACACTGTGTAATTGGTAGTTCAAAGCATAATATATACATAGGACCAGGAATGGGCCCATCATCAGCTACTACTCAATGCTTCCAGTTTTACTTAGGTAATAGTTGTAGAACCGGAGCCAATGCAGAACAGCCATTGCTGAGAGGAGATTTTGAAAAACAACAACTTACCGTATATAATCAAGTATCCGCTTCTGTATTTAGCGGTTCATTTGTAGGAGACGGTTCTGGATTAACAGATGTGGCTGGTGCCGGATTTCCTTATACTGGAGAAGCTCAAATAACAGGATCATTAATAATTTCTAGAAGCTTAGGTCATAATAGCAATGCACTACATATTAAAAACGGACATGTAGTTTTAACTATGGTATCAGAATCTCTTGATTTTAAAAATGATGTCCAAGCTGCAGCTGGAAATGTACCTTTAGGAGGTTTATATAGATCAGGTAATATAATAGCAATAAGATTAAAATAATTATAATATAATGGGATTATCAATAGGAGACTTAGACATATCAGGATCAATTAACCTTACAGGTTCTTTTATCATATCAGGTACTTCAGGTGCTTTCACCGGCTCTTTTAATGGAGACGGTTCTGCTTTGACAGGTGTAACAGGATCGTGGGACGGTACTTTTAGTGGTAGCGCTATTATGAGCGGTTCAGTAGATATGAGCGGTTCTATAACTGCAAATTCATTTACAGGAGACGGCTCAGGACTAACTGGTGTTACTGGAGAATGGGATGGGTCTCATACAGGATCTGCTACTATTTCTGGTTCTTTAGAAATAGATGGTAGAGTTTCTCAAATAGGTTTAGGTTCAAGTACCTTCTTTGGTTTTAGAGCAGGAGAGAGTGATGACAAAACTAATAATTTCAATACTGCAATCGGTGACAGCGCTTTCAGAGATAATGCTACCGGGACGTCAAATACTGCCTTAGGATATGAAGCAATAAAGGTGAATACTAACGGGTCTGGTAATACCGCAGTTGGAGCACGAAGTTTAAACTCTAATAACGCTAGTTACAATACGGCTGTAGGTAACTTAACTTTAAATTCTGATAATTCTGGTGATTATAATGTAGCACTTGGACATACCAGTCTATATAGCAATACTTCCGGAGATTCAAATACATCTATAGGTTCATTAAGTATGTATAGCAATACTACAGGTAATGGTAATGTTGCTTTAGGCTATAGAGCAGGATTCCATACTACTGGAAGTTCTACTAATAATATTTTTATAGGACGTCACGCAGGACCGGCTTCAGCAGGTTCAGTAAGTAATAGGTTATACATCGGTAATGAAAGTGGTAGTGCTTTAATAGAAGGAGATTTTTCTTTAGATCAAGTTACTATAAACGGTAGTTTAACAGCTTCAGGAATTTCTATCCCTACAGGAAAAGATTTAGTATTTCCAGGTCATTCTAAAATTACAATGGATGGAGATTTTACTATAGAAAAACAAATAGGAAACAATGCTGTTATATCAGAAACAGGAGCCGGGGATTTAATGTTATTGTCAAATAATGAAGTTGAAATTAAGTCTGGTGAAGCAGGCGAAACGTTTGCTAAATTTACGAAAGATGCAGGTATAGAATTATATACAAACAATGTTAAAAAATTCGAAACAACTGCGACTGGTGTAATAGTATCTGGATCAATAACTGGGAGTAGTATTACTGTAGGTTCTTTAACCAGCGCAATTAACCCAGCTATACATGCTAAAACTTCAAATACTTCTGAAAATATTTTATTAGAATCTACCGATACCGGAGCAGGCTCAGCTCCTGATTTAGTTTTATTTAGAAATGCTGGAGCTCCATCAGACAACGATACCTTAGGGGTAATAGAATATAAAGCTAATCAGACCGGAGGAAGTAATCCTTTTGTTTATAACGGAATATATTCAAGAATTATAGATGCTTCACAGCAGCAATCTGCTTTAACTATATCTGCTTTTTATGGTAGTTCAACTTCACATGCTATAGGTATTCATAACTTAGCTGATAATACTACTTCAGGAGCAGTAATCATCAACCCTACAGGATTTGCTCAAGTTCCTAAACATACACTAGATGTACAAGGAGACGCTAGAATTACAACTAAACTAATAATAACCGGTTCAGTAACCGGATCATCATTTACAGGTTCATTTGTAGGAGATGGATCAGGTCTTACTAATGTAGGTCTAGATAATAAATTCCAAGTTTTTGTAACCGGTAGTAACGGTACTTCAGGACTTGCACAATCTATAATGCCTCTTACAGGTTCTAGTACTATTGATCATCATGAATTTTCTAGTATACTGGGAGGTTCCTTAAATAAACTATCAGGTTCAACTAGCATAGGACATAACGTTATAGCAGGAGGGATTCAAAATGTAATACAGGCTTCTGGTAGATCAACTATTGCTGGTGGAAGTAACAACTCCATAAGCGGTTCCTCAGGTGATGATACTTGGAATTTTATTGGAGGTGGTTACAGTAATGAAATTGGATATAGTGGTTCTATAGAAGGTGTAAATACTACTAATGGTAAATATGTTGTAGTAGCAGGAGGATCTAATAATACAGCTCGAGGAATTTATACAGTTATAGGAGGAGGAGCTGGAAATCATGCAGGTGGTACTTCGGTGATTGCCGGAGGATTTAAAAACTATGCAAATGCATCATTCACTTCACGAGCATTTATAGGCGGTGGTACGTGTAACTCAGCTTCAGCTTGTACTACAGTAATAGCAGGAGGTTCTTGTAATAAAGTTGAAGCTCAATTTAGTGTTATAGGTGGAGGACTAAACAATTTAATAGCATCAACAGCTCAACAATCTGCTTTAGTAGGAGGGCAGTACAATACCGGTTCAGGAGATTGGACTTTTAATGGTGCAGGTCGTGAAAATGTGGCAGCTGGTGATTATTCATCAGTTGTTGGTGGAAAGTGTAACGTTACTAATACTAATGCTGATTATTCATCAATCGTGGGTGGATGTTCTAATACTATTAATACAAATAAGTGTTATTCAGGTATATTAGGAGGATGTAATAATACAGTAGCTCATACAGGTTCGTTTGCAATTGGTAAAGACATTACTACAACAGCAGCTGATACTACTTTTGTTAATAACTTTATAGCCTCAGGTTCAGGTACTACAGTAGTAGTATTTAAAAATTTACCAACATCTGATCCAACTAACGCAGGCCAAGTTTGGAACGATGGGGGTACCTTGAAAATATCTGCTGGATAAAATTAATATAAATAATGATACATACCTGGGAAATACTTGATGTAGTAAGGAATTTGAGTGACGGATTAGTAACAACAGCCTCTTACAGCTGTGATACTGAATACTCATGCTCATACGGTTCTATTAGTTCTAGAACTGTAGGTGACTTATATCTCCCCAGTAAATCTACATCAGACGAAGATTTTATCAATTATAATAATTTAACTCAAAGTACAATTATTGGTTGGGTTACTGGCAGTATCGATAAATCTAGTATAGAATTAAAAAATTCATCTTCTATAGCTGAAATAGTGGTGTACAAAGCAAGCAAGACTTTTGACAACGGCCTTCCTTGGGAATAGTTGTTTTTGAATTTTTTTTTTACTATATTACTAAATAATTAAAGTTATATGACAATTATATTTCACGTAGAAGGGGGTTTAGGTAAACATATACAATCCACTGCTATTCTAAAAGTTATAAAAAAACATCACAGTAGTGATAAAATAGTAGTAGTTTGCGCATACCCCGATGTATTTAAACATAACCCTTCAGTAGATAGAGTTTATAAGAACGGTGAACATGGTGCTTTTTATGAAAAGTATATTCTAGGTAAAGAAAAAAACTGTAAGATATACTACTCCGATCCTTACACACACTCAGATTATATACTAGGTCAAGATAGTTTATTAAATATTTGGGCTAAACAATGGAATTTAGAATACAATGGCGAAACCCCACAAATCTTCTTAACTCAGGCTGAGATAGATTATTTTAAACCTTTTTATAAAACTGATAAACCTATATTAACAATACAGCCTAATGGTGGTCCTGATAATTTAGGTTATAATTATTCATGGACTAGAGATATACCTAAACCGATTGTTGAAAAAGTAATTGAAGAATTTAAATCTACTCACACAGTAGTACATATTAAAAGAAAAGATCAACAAACTTACCCTGATACTCTTCATGCACTAGATGGATTTAGAAGTATAGCCATACTACTACAGTTATCAGATAAAAGACTACTTATAGATTCATTTTCTCAACACTTAGCTGCAGCTTATAATCTACCATCTACTGTTTGCTGGATTACAACTAAACCTGAAATATTTGGTTATGAACTACATAGTAATATTAAAGCTAATAAGTTTGATTTAAAAGTTGATTTTCCTTCAAACTTATACCAAGGTTTTAATTTAGCTCAAGATGTTACGTCTTGTCCTTATAAAAAGCTTGAAAATGTATTCGATGTAGATGAAATTATTAAATCATTAAAATAATGACTGAATCTAATTGGACTTATAAAAGTATACCTGTTAATTCAATCAAAGATATGCCTGAAAATACTTACGGATTTATCTACGTAGTTACCCATATACCTACAGATAGAAAATATTTAGGTAAAAAAGTTTTATTTTTTGAACGTAATAAGAGATTAGGTAAAAGAGCATTAAATGCTTTAAGATTAGAAAGAAAAGCTAAAGGTATAGGAGGTAGAGTTCCTTTAAAACAGAAAATAATCACAGAATCAGATTGGCAAACTTATTATGGTTCTCAAAAAGAAATAATTAATTTAGTAAAAGAAGGGAATAAAGCTGATTTCCAGCGAGAAATACTGCAATACGTTAAAGATAAAAAACAATTAACATATTTTGAATGTAAATACCTATTTATTAATGAGGTATTAGAGACACGAAATAATTATATCAACGATAATATTCTCGGTAAATTTTATAGAAAAGATTTTATTAATGAAAATAAGTGATATAATTCTTAGCGAAGAAAATAGATACAACGACGACGGTTACGACGAAGGAGATATTAAACTCATGGGCGATATGATTTTACCAACCGGTAAGATGGTAGTTTTGCAAGCAGAGGAAGATACTTATAACAGAGGCCTATTAGTAACCAGTAATGAAGATAAAAGCTACGATGTAGCATATTGGGCTGATGATAAAACTAAACCCTATCCAATAGGTATAGAAATAGACGGTAAAGAAGTTGCAAAAGACGCTAAGATAATAAAATTCCTTTTCCACCCTGAAATGAAATAATATGATAAGTTTAAAAAAATTAATAGGCCTACCATCATTACAGTATCATTTAGATAATGATCTAACGTTACATGAGAATGTCTACCGTTATTCTAGCGAGAGCTTTATACAGTTATTTGCCGAAGCAAGAGATGCTTGGAGAGACGGTTATATACAGCTTAATGAAGAAGATACAATCTTACTAGAAAATACCGATATAGGAGAATACGGAGTTTTTGAAGGTGAAAAAGTACCTTTAGATCTTCCTATGCTTGATGAAGATAAAAAACTAACTTACAATGATTTTGTTCAAATGACTAGAGATGATATGATGGCTGGAGCAGCGCCAGATGAATATCCAAGTGATGAACGAGTAAGAAAAGACGCTAAATACTATTATAATAGATACCTCCAAGGTGCCAGTGTAGATGATTTATTTGAAGCTGAATATAGAGGTAAGGAAGTACCTTTAAATAAACCTCGTAGAGGAGGTTCTAAAAAATTTATAGTTTATACTAAAAATAAAAAAGGAAATGTAGTTAAAGTATCATTTGGTGGTACTACAGGTTTAAATGTTAAAATAGACGAACCTGGAGCAAGAGCCTCATTTGCTGCTAGGCATAAATGTGCTCAAAAGAAAGATAAAACTAAACCCGGATATTGGTCTTGTAATATCGGGCGTTATTGGAAATCATTAGGTGGAAAAAGAAATTTCTCAGGATACTGGTAGACCTTATATTGAAAATCAAGATATAAGAACATTTAGTAAAGATATTACTGAAGACGAGTTAGTATGGCATAGAGATTATGAAGATCGTATAATAGAACCTCTTAATGAAACTGATTGGAAATTTCAATACGATAATAATAATCCGGAGAGTTTAAAACGACTATTTATTAGAAAGGGTGTCTATCATAGATTAATCAAAGGCACTGGTAATTTAAAATTAAAAGTAATTAAACTGTAATGGCTAAAATAGTTTTAAGTTCTTACGATGGTTCTAAAAATAAAAAGAGACCAGGAGTGCATGCTAAAAGTAAGACTTCCAAGCTGAAAAATAGTAAAAACTACAAAAAAGCTTATAAAGGACAAGGTAGATGAAACTTTCACAAATCATATTAGAGGGACCTTTAGAATATGATCCTGATTTTAATCGTGAAATAGATAAAATACAAGATCAAGGAGGAAAATACCTGGGCTCAGGAGATTACGGTTCTGTCTACCTTCTTAACGGCAAAGCTGTTAAGGTTACAACTGATTCTGTAGAATTAGATCATGCTGAAAAACTATCAGGAAAAAAAACTAATAATTTTGTTTACATTTTCAATGTAGAGAGATTAAATGACAAATTGGGTATAATTACTATGGAGGTTATGGGAGAATATAAAGGAGAAATACCAGATGAATTTATAGATAAATTAGAAAAAGAAGCTCAAAACCACAATATACCACCAGATGAATTAGATATTAGACCTGATAACTTTATGGTTCATCCTAAATCTGGTAAATTAAAAATGACTGACGTTTAGTTGTTTTTTAATAATATTTTTCGTATATTATAGTTTAACTATATAGTATGGACTATACCTTTTTATTAGGTGCTTTAGAAAATGTATTAGGAAAAAGTCATAAAAGAGCTAGAAACAATCACGCTTTTCACTGCCCTTTTTGTAACCATCGTAAACCTAAATTAGAAATTAACATGGTTACTAACGATGAAGGTAAGAATTTTTGGGAATGTTGGGTATGTAAGACAAGAGGTCAAAGTATATTTTCTCTAGTTAAACAACTTAAACTTCCTAAAATAGAAGCACATGAAGTTCTTAAGTATGTTAAGAAAGGCTTAAAATATGAATACAGTAACGAAGCTGTTGAATTACCCAAAGAATACCAACCTTTATTTTTAGCTTCTAAGACTTCTATAATAGCTAATAAAGTTAAAAATTACTTATATGAGAGAGGACTTACCGACAATGATTTTATTAAATATAGTGTTGGATATACAACAACTGGAGAATATGGAGGAAGAATCATTATCCCAAGCTATTCTGCATCCAATAGGCTCAACTATTTTATTGGAAGAACTTACGAGGGGGCTTATTTTAAATACAAAAATCCACAAACTTCTAAAGATATAGTATTTTTCGAAAATTTAATCAATTGGGACCAACCTATAATACTTTGTGAAGGAGCTTTTGATGCTATAGCTATTAAAAGGAACGCTGTTCCTCTACTAGGTAAGAGTTTATCTCCTTCGTTATGGAAAAAAATACTAACAAGTAACTTAACAGATATTTACATAGCATTAGATACAGATGCACAAACACAAGCTTTAGAAATTGCTGAAAAACTTATTGCAGCAGGATTTAGAGTATTTTTAATTGAACTACCCGGTAAAGACCCATCCGAAATGGGCTTTAAAGAATTTACCGAGTTAGTACAGAACGCAACAGAATTAGATTTTTCAAAAATTCTGGAGCAAAAACTAGATTTATGATTAGGCAAGGAACAAATATCCTAAAAGAGAATTCAAAAAATAGATTAACCTTTAAACCAGATTTAAAACAAATTAATTTTTTAGATCGTAGAGTTTACAAAAGAGATGAAAACATCTACTACCCTTCAGTAACTACTATTCTACAGTATATGCCAAAGAATAAGTTTTTTGACAATTGGTTAAAAGACGTAGGCCATAGTGCAGATATTATTATGAGAAAAGCAGGAAAGGAAGGTACTCAAGTACATGAAGCAGCTGAATCATTAGTTTTAGGACATGAAGTCAACTGGATGGACGATTACGGTAATGCTAAATACTCTCAACTAGTTTGGGAAATGATACTTAAATTTTATGATTTTTGGTCTACTTATAAACCGGAATTAATTTCTACTGAGGAATTTGTATTTTCTGATAAATTTAAATATGCTGGTACAGCCGATTTATTAGTAAAAATGGACGGTGAAACTTGGTTGTTGGATTTAAAAACTTCTAATTCTTTACATAGAGCCTATAATCTACAACTAGCAGCTTATGCTAAAGCTATAGAAGAAGTCAAAGGAATAAAAATAGATAGAACAGGTATTATATGGTTAAAAGCTAGTACTAGATCGGCTTCTAAAAAGAAAGGAGTATACCAAGGAAAAGGATGGCAAATTAAAAATATAGATGAGATAGATTATAATTTTGACTTATTTCAAACGATCTATAAACTATATCTACTAGAAAACCCTAATACCGAACCTATTTATAAGAGTTACCCAACTACATTAAAATTATGAAAAAATTAACACTACTCCTAATATTATCAATTACGTTAACTAGTTGTAGTGTTCAATGGCAATACTCTTCACTTAATACCGCTGGACAAATAAATAGTATCTATAGAACTAATAATACACAAGTAGACACTATACACTCAGTATCTGACTTAAGGAGAAAACTTAGAAATGATTTTAATTTTAGGTATGATTTTGCTCAATATGCAATGAATCAACCTTATTCTTTTTATTGGAATAATCCAAGATTAGAAGGTATTTGGAGACCTTATAATAGATTTGATGTTTATTTTTATAGCAATTGGTTCTGGAATGATTGGGCTTTTAATTATCCTTTTCATCATACCTGGGGTTGGAACAGCTGGCATAATTGGAATAGACCGTATAACTACTACGGTTGGAATAGACCGTATAACCCATGGAATAACTGGTACCAAGGACCATTTAATAACTCAGGCTACAATGTAGTTTGGAATTCAAGTAGAAGAGGGAATGTTTCATATATCAATGGTTATAGAAATAGACTAGTAACCAACAATATACAAAATACTTTAAATAGTAACAGAAGAGTAAGAAACACTTTAAATACAACTAATTATAATAGAAAACCTTTAGTAATTAATAATAATGATAGAACTACTAAGCCTAATACGAGAACAAATTGGAAACCCCAAAGCAGTAGTAATGGGTGGAGGAGCAGGAGCAGGCAAATCGTTCCTAATGAAGCAGTTAGACCTAACCAGTCTCCCTCTATTCAACCCAGACAAGTACGTGGAGGATCCAGACCATCCGTATCACAACAACCTAGGAGCAGCAGCCGGTCAGGTAAACAAAGACGTTGAAGCAGCATCTGAAACCGGTAAATCACTAGTTTGGGATACAACAGCATCAAATCCTTCTAAAATCCAAAACTTATTGGATAAAGGGTATGATGTATATATGGTAATGGTGTACACTCACCCAATGATAGCTTTCATAAATAACTTTTCAAGAAAAAGGAGAGTCCCTAAAGCTACAGTATTTCAACTTTGGAGAAACGTATATAAACTTATAGGGCAATATAAAGCAATGCTCGGTGATAATTTTTCTCTTTTTGTTAATATGAGAGAAAATAAGTTTGCCAAAGAAGTTGAAGAATTTAACAGAGCTGCTGAAAAAGGAATAAAAGGAGTTACCGAATATTTAGAAAGATACATAGCTAACAATGGAGGTCCGGAAGCTTTTAAATCTAGTTTTTCAAAGCCATACGAACTACCATCTGAAGAAGCAATTGAAGCATTTAACAATGATATGAATGGTATTGAATTTGACAGGAATAATGAATCAATGGTAAAAGAACTTAAAAAATATTGGAATAAATTTTACGAAAAAAATGGCGCTGGACCTGGTGACGTAAAAATGAAAAATAAAGTAAGTACTATTGAAAGAAAGTATATAAATAATAAAGAGAGAGAAAGAGAAGTTATTACAGACATAGCCGGGATGTTAGTAGATAAAAATTTTCAAGAAGAACTTAAACATTCTGACGTAGCTGAAATAGATAAAAAAGTACAAGCATTCTTAACATGATAGCATTATACCCAGGAGCATTTAAACCACCTCATAGAGGCCATTTTGAAGTAGTAAAAAGCCTTCTTAATAACAGTCATGGAGGTAAGGTATATGATATAGATTCTTATGCTGAGGCTGGTGCTAGTGTTCTAAAGGGGGAAGGTGATAAATTAAAACCTATCACTAAAGTAGTTATTTTCATAAGCGGAGGAGTTAGAAATGGTATTTCAATAGAAGAGTCTACTAAAGTATGGAATATTTATTCTAAATACCTAGGTAATATAGAAGTAGTTGATGGCGGTAATAATCCAATGATTACTGCAAAAGATTATGCAAAAGCTAATCAAGAAAAAAAATTCTATGCCATTACGGGTATAAGATCAGAAGAAGATTTAGTAGATTTAAAAAGAGTAACTACTTTTAAAAATAGAGAAAACGTTGAAGGATTAGTAATACCTGCTAGCCCAAATGCTAACGTTAGAGCTACTGATTTTAGAAAAACCCTACTATCAGGTAACTTAGATAAGGTTACTGATTTTTTTCCTAAAGAAGTCTCTAGAGAAGATATATTAAAAATAATGAAAATGTTAAAAAGCAGTATAATAGCTGAAGAAATGGAAAATCAGCTTAACGATAAACTTGAAAATTTATTCGAAACGAAAGAAGGATCTTCAGGTACCGCAATAGCTCCACAGAGTGTAAATAGATCTGAAGATAGAGCTAAATTAATTTCAATATATAATGATTTAAGAAGTAATCTTAATACTGATGATTTTCATATAGGGTTTAACCATGATCATATAATTATTAGAAATCAAGGTGAAGATAAAAAACTAAACTTTGATTACACTCCTTATATGAGTTCGATTTTAGAGTATATGATAGACGAAGGTATGAAAATATTACCTCTACCTGAAATTAAAGTAAAAAGAGATTTAGCAGAATCAGTAGATTTTTTCGGCAAAACAGCATATTACAAGCCTGTGGAAAAGGAAGTAGTATTATATATAGAAGGTAGACATCCAAAGGATGTCATGAGATCTTTTACTCATGAAATGATTCATCATAAACAAAATTTAGAAGGAAGATTAGGTAAAATAGGCACTACAAATACTAATGAAGATGAACATTTATTAGAAATTGAAAAAGAAGCTTACTTAGAAGGCAATATAACCTTCAGAAACTGGGAAGATTCAATTAAAAATGAATAAAAAAGTTGGAAAATTGTATGAAATTTCGTATATTACATATAGAAATAAACTAAAATAAAGGTTATATGAATACAAGTATTGTAAATTTATTAGAAGCTTATCCGATTCCGGAGCAAAAAGAATTACCTCCTTATAAAATATATTGTGATATGGATGGAGTGTTAACTGACTTTGAATCTAGATTCGAATTTTTCACTGGGATGTCCCCTAAAGAATACGAAAATAAACATGGAATCGCTGGTTTTTGGAATCTTATAGATGTTCAAGTCGGAGTAAAATTTTGGGTAGGAATGTCGTGGATGCCTCAAGGTCAAAAACTTTGGAATTTTATTTCACCTTATAAACCTGATTTATTAACTTCTCCTTCTAGAGACAATAATTCGAGATTAGGAAAAAACTTATGGGTAAAGAATAATTTAAACCCTAAACCTAAAGTTATATTCGCTTATTCAGCCGATAAACAAAGATACGCAAACGAAAATAGTATTTTAATAGACGATAAAAAATCAAATATAAATGAATGGATAGCTTCTGGCGGGATAGCTTTTAGAGTCAAAAACGGAGATATCACCCCTGCAATACAGGGATTAAAGGAATTAGGATATGAGTAATGAATCTGCCCTCAAAAAAGAATTTAAAAATTCAGATATACAGAGAGTCAGGAATTTAGTTAATAAAGATTTTTCTTCTAAGACTAAGATACAAACAGGTTATAAAAATTCAACCAAAAGATATAAGGAAGGTGATATTTGGGTAGATAAAGGAAAAAAATGGACTATTAAAAATGGATTAAAGCAGAATATTACTAAATTAGATTCTGCTAAAAAAGCAATAAGAACTCCTTTAACATGTCCAAAATGCGGCAAACCTATGAAACATCATCTTGATAAAAAAATGTATAAAATACATGGTTTTTGTTTAGACTGTACTGTAGATATGGAACATAAACTTAAAATGGCTGGATTACACGGTAAGTATGTAACTCGTATCAAACAAGGTAATATCAGACATTTCATAAAAGACGTAGAAGACTGGTCTCTAAGTTTAGTAAATAACGAATCAAACTTTGTAACTGAAGCAGGAGATATCGAAAAATGGAAATCAAATAGTGCTAAAACCAAAGAGGTATTAAAAAATATTCAACAGTACATAAAACACCTTTCAGAACACTTAAAATAGGTATATTTATATATAAACATATATAATTATGACTCAGAAGCAGCTATTGGAAACTGTTTTAAAAGAACTTAGCTCAATTAGGAAAGATATGCCTAACGGTGAATTGAAACAAATGAGCAAAGATGTACTGGACCTTAAACAAAATATTTCAGAATTAAAATATACTCTTCTTAATCCAGATAACGGAGTAATAGTAAATACTAATAAAAATACAGATTTTCGCAAGTCAATGGAAAGTAACGAAAGAGACTTTTTATCAAGAATGGCTGAATTAGAAGGTATCAAACGTTGGAAAGAAGGAGTAACTAAAGCTTTGTGGATACTTTTCGCAGCCTTAGCTGGCATAATTATAAGACTCTTAACTGAAGTAGTTTAATGGACAGTAAGAAAAAAATATCATCCGATACGTATGCATTTATGAGAGAACTCGTACAGGAGTCTTTACGTGATTGGTTTAAAAAAGAAAAATGGGTTAGAATATCAACTTCTGGAAATATAGCTGGACCATGTGGTACATCTAAGAATACAAAAAATCCTGACAGATGCTTACCAGCAGCTAAAGCAAGAAGTCTTACTAAAGCTCAAAGAGCTGCAACAGCTAGAAAAAAGAAAAAAGCAGGAGCAAAAGGTAAAACAGTAGTTAAAAATACAAAAAAAGCAACAGTGAAAAAAGAAAATTTAGACCCTTCATATAAACATGACGGAAAATCAGCACCATTTGGTTCAGGTTATAGACCTGTTACTAAAGAAGACCTTACTAATTTAGTAGTAGGTATGATTAAAGAAATAAAAAATAATAAAGTTACTTTTGGGTACGATTTAGAAGCTATTCAAGATGTAGTCGACCACTTAGCTAGTAAGTATAAAGAAGGTCAAGATTATGAACTTCATATTCAAAGAGGTGAAGACTTACCTAATGCTATTACTTTTAAAAACCCAGCATTACAAAAAGATTACGATTTAAATGATATGCTAAACGCAGCACAGAGTGAGCAGGATAGATATGATGCTTATACTGATGATAATTTAAATGAGAAAGATGATAGATGTACTCGTATAGCTAAACGTAAATACGATACTTGGCCTTCTGCATATGCTTCTGGAGCAGTAGTAAGATGTAGAAGAGGTGATATTTGGAAAAACGAAAAATGATAAGATTAAGTAATTTAATATTAGAAGAAAAAGGATTTAAACTCCCTTCTTTACCTTTTGCATATGATGCCCTTGAGCCTCATATTGATGAAGAAACTATGAGAGAACATCATACTAAACACCATAAAGGTTATGTTAAAAAACTTAACGATGCTATAAAAGGAAAAGATAAAAGTATAGAAGATATTTTATCTAATATAAAAAAATATGATGATAAAGTTAGAAATAATGCTGGTGGAGTTTACAATCATACCCTATACTTTAATTTAATGTCACCAGATGCTACTACAAATCCCGTCGGTCAATTAAAAGAAGATATAGATAAAGTTTTTGGTTCTTATCAAAATTTCAAAGAAGAATTTTCTAACGCCGGTACAGGGCAGTTTGGTTCTGGCTGGGCTTGGTTAACTCTCACTAAAGATGGATTAAAAGTTCATAGTACTCCTAATCAAGACAATCCATTGATGAGCTACTCTGAAATTAAAGGAGATCCTATAATTGGTATGGATGTTTGGGAACATGCATATTACTTAAAACATAAAAGTAAAAGAGCTAGCTATATCAAAGATTTTTTCAAAGTACTATGTTGGAAAACAGCAGAAGAAAACTACCAGAAATTAATTAATAAAGATAATGAAGATAATTAAACTCATAAAAGACTTAGTACTTGAAGGTAAACTATCAGATTATGGTAAAAATAATACTCCAGCAGCATTAAATAAGGAAAAAGCTTTAGGTAATAAAAAAGTAGATCCAATGGATTCTATTCAAGACTTAGACCTTAATACATTGGGAAGAAATGTAACTGTGAAAGAGTATAGATACGGTCCTCTTAACCCTAACGACGAAAAAGGTTCTAAAAAATTCTGGGAAGATAAGGCTGAAATGTGGGATACAACAGTTGAACACGCTAAAACTTCAAGATGTTCAAATTGTTCTGCTTTTAATCAAAAGCCTGCTACTCTTAAAAAAATAGCAAAAGCTATTGGGGATGAAGGCGAAAAGATAGTTAAACAATCAAATATTGGTTTTTGTGAATTTTTCTGGTTTAAATGTGCAGGTGCTAGATCATGCGATGCATGGGTCGGAGGCGGTCCTTTAAAATAATTTATTATGCCATTAGGAAAAAAAGCTGACGCAGGAGATTATATCAAAGACTTTCGAAAATCGGATGCACCTCAATTTAAAGGTAAGTCTAAAAAAAAGAGAGATAAAATGGCAGTAGCTGCTTATCTAGCTAAAAAAGACGAGATAGTAAATATAGTTAAAGAAATACTACAAGAAGCTGATCCTAAAAAAGGTACAGGCAAAAAACCTAAAGGTTCAGACCGTAGATTATACACCGATGAAAACCCTAAAGATACAGTCTCAGTAAAATTTTCTACAAGACAAGATATAGTAGATACTTTAAATAAAAAATCATTTAAATCTAAATCTCATGCTCGTCAATCTCAAGTAATTAATTTAATTCACCAAAGAGTAAGAGCAGCATACGGTAGAGCAAAAGATCCTGCAGTTAAGAAAAGATTAAAAACAGCATTAGATTATGCTGAGCAAAGAAAAGAATCATCTAAGAAAAAAACTCAAAGATTAAAAAAAGCTAAAAACGAAAGTTTATGGGCTAATATTAATGCTAAAAAGAAAAGAGGCGAAAAATCTTCTCATAAAAATTCTAAAGCATACAAAGCTGCAAAAAAAGCAGGAACTTCATTAAAAAAATCTAAAATGAAAGAAATAGTTTTAGATGTACTATATGAAAAAAGCGTTCATGACCCAGTTAAACCAGGTATACTAAAAAAACGATTAGGTGATCTTTCATGCTCAAAAGTTAGATCAGCAAAAGGTAAACTTAAAAACAAAGGTACACACTACGCTAAAGCTTTACAAAGATACTTAAATTACCACTGTCAATGAATAATTTATTTTTATCGTATAGTGTTTTAAAAGATAAAAAACTTAGAGAAAAGATTATATTTAATTTATTAAAAGAGTTTGAATATAATAAATTATTTGTAAATTTTTTAAAAAAAGCTGATCTTAAACTTATTAGTGATTTAGTTCATTCAATTAATAAGACCAAAATAATAGGGCCTATGTTTATAGATCCTAAAACTATAAATGTAAATGCTTATGATCTAGGACTAAGAGAGAGAAAATTTAACGATTTTAAAAGCGGGAAAAGGGAAAGGTATTTTAGAGAAGATGATTTTAAAAATTTGGAAAATATAGATTTTTCAAAGTTACCACCTATAGTACTATGTAAAGACAGAACTTTAGTAGATGGATGCCACAGAACATACCTTGCTAAAAAATTTAACAAAAAAATAAAAGCATTTATTCTTGTAGAAAAAAATGATAATAGTAAATATATAGATGAAATATTAAATATGACTTATGAACATACTAAAAGTATGATTAAAAAACATAACTTGTCATCTACCGCTTATATACCTACTTAAAATATGATATTAACTAAAAATACACTTAACAGAGACGCTTATTTTAACAACGCCACGGAGGAAATTCAAACTCTCAAAGAGAAAAACTCTGTAGACTTATTCGATCAGAATGGGTACCACCTAACTAAAGCCGAACAGGCTTTTTTAAGTTTCAATGGCTATAATCCTGTAGAAAGAAGACATGAAGATTGCTTGAGATATGATTGGTTAGTATGGGACAAAAGAAAAGGAGCACATATTAATCATTCTGACTTGTTTGAAAGAAAAGGTTTTGACGGTGAAGCAAAAGAACAGTTATTAGAATTTTCTAAAATAAATCCTATGTTATATAAGCTAATTAAAATGAAACCTAAATGGGGTATAGACATATCTATTGATTACGTATCTGAAGATGCTGTTTTTGAGGTGTTTCACTATGAATGGGATTCGTTTAATTACGAAGCTGTCATGGAAAAAAAAGGTGAAATAGAAGAGTTTATGTTGGATAAAGATTGGGATGATATTGCTAAAACTTTATGGAAAAAGAAAGACGAGTGGTATAATTTAGACTTTTTCGATCAAACTCAATGGAGAACAGATTATTTTGGATTAACACCTGAAAATTTTAAAAACGTTATTTGGGAAGATTAATCTATTTATTTATATAGCTATATTAAACAGACACATGATGACTTACAAAGAAATAAAAAACCGTTTAACTAAATGCGAATTAGCACTTTCTAAAATAAAAGACGGTACATATTCTTCTACTACTAGTTTAGATCTAGAACCTACAAAACAAAGATTAGAAATTCTTAAAGAATCATATATTAAACTTCTTAAAGAAGTCGACGGTGAAATCGGCGATGACGGTTTTGTATCGACTGACGACAAAGACAAAGCAGCTGATTTAGCTAAAGACGGAGTTAAAGTAAAACTCACCAGTGAACAAGGAGGAGTAACCTTTTCAGTACAAGAAACTAAAGCTGTTGCTAAAGAGGTAGGAAAAGCCTTAATCGAAGCATTAAGAGATGCTGGTGATGAAATTGAAACCATTAAAGCTCACCACATTGAAGAAAATACTTTTGAGATATACGTAAGATATAAAAGTGATTTTGAAGATGAATTTACCTTTGACATCAGAAACGATAGATTACATTTAGTAGATTTTTCATTTGATAAAGATTTAGTAGATGTAGGAGTTAAACCTTCGGGAGAAGCTATTATAAATGTAGATGTTTTAAAAAATGAATTACTTAAACACTTTAAATCTCTTAATGAAGTTGAAGTAAACGAAGAAGAAACTGATAGACAGAAGTACTTACGTATGTTAGATATGTATAAAAGATCTTCTGGGGAAAATAGAAAAAATCTAAAAAATAAAGTCGAAAAAGCAGCTGATAAATTAGGTATAAAATTACAATTATCAGAAGCACCAGAAGGGCTATTCTACTTAAAGGTAGATATAAGAGATGCTAGAAAAGCTATAGATATACTAGACGATAAGTACAGAAAGCAAGTTGAATATAGCGGTTCTGATACTTACTACTTTGGAAATGAAGAAACAGCCTATGATGCTATGATGGATTTTTCTGCTAATGATATAGTAGTTTCTGATACTAATTTAGATCTATTTGCTGAAGGAACAGATAACGAAATAGAATTAAAAGGTCAAGAATTAGTAGACTATATAATGAAAAATTGGAACTGGTCCGAAGAAAAAACATTGAGATTTCTTGCAGACAAATTCGGTAATAATCAAGAAATAAAAGAAGAATCAGATTTAATTAAAAAATACCAACAGAGTATACCTAATTACCCAAGACTTGCTTTAGATATCTTAAATAAAAATAAAAAAGAAATAGGTAGTATATACGATAAGTATAAAGGTCAAGGTCAAAATGCTAATATGGCATTAAAGAGAGAGTTAATGACCCTTCTACAACCAGATATCGATAATGTTGATGTACCAGAAGATAGAAAAGAATTAGTTATGAAATATATCAAAATGGGATTAGCATCTCAAGAAAGAGCATCTATCAATAGAGCAGCAGGAATCAGTCCGAATACTAAGATAGTGGGGGAAGCTAATATAAATCCTGAGGCAGAGAAGTACGTTAAAAGATTTATCGCGGGAGTAGCTAAAAAATACGGCTACGACGAAATGGATGCTGTACATCTTATTTATCAAGTACTTGCCAATACAGGTTACTTAGATATGAGATTAGAAAGTATTAACGAAAGAATTGGTGCTTTACAAGATTTTATTAATTTAGTTAGAGATAGAGCAATAGATAGTGAATTCTCAGAACAAGAAGAAGCACTCGAAGTAATAGAAGCTCTAGCAGATCATTACGGTATTAAAATACAAACAGGCGGTTTCGTAGGAGAAGTTCTTAAAGAATATACTGATAATAGATTTAAAGGAGCTGACCTTATAGACGATGTTAGCGGTAGATCTCCAGATATGTTTAATAAACAACTATTTGCAGATTTACTACCTAAAGGTGTGGCTAGTGAAAACGATGCTATAGAAGCTTTAAAAGCTCATGATAAGAGTCCTATCAAAACTAGAATGAGACAATATGCTCCAATGTTTGTTCACGTCCAATATCATGAATTAGAACATGATGGTGAAAAATATCAAATGCATCAAACACAATACTATAACAGTAACTTTGATGATAAAGACCCAGACTTTAATCCTGGAGTATCTAAAATCACTTTAATCAAAGATCCAGAAGGAGAAGATATTGCCTTAGGTACTATACTTGTTAAAACAGATGAATATATTCAGGACCTTAATAACTTACCCGGGTTGGGAAAGAGATTTAGTGAAGCAGTAAATGAAGATGAAAATAAATTAACTATTAATGGCAAAGCAGTTGATATTGGAACTATAGAAGTAGATGGAGTAGATAAATCTCAAGGATATGATGATGGTACCGCAGATGCATTTGCTGTATATGCTGAATTTGAAGATGGTAGTAAATTAACCGATAGTGAACTAGAAGAACTTACAGATGACAATCCTGATTTAATTCATAATCTTGCCATAGATTCTTTTCATGAATCAGCACCAGGTTATAAACACGACTGTGCAGCTCATGTAGTACATGAAACTTACGGCCATGGAATGTGTATACCGGAAAAACATACTTTAATCAAAGAAGGAAACAAATATATAGTAACTCATTACGACGTAGTTTTTAAAAAAGATAAAAAAGTAGTAAGAGATATTCCGGTTAACGAGTTAAAAATAATTACTCAAAACGAACACTGGCACAAAGGATATAAAAAGAAAAAGAAAGACTAATATGAAAGTTAAAGATCTAAAAGAATTAATAGAAGAAGCATATATACAAATTCTTAGAGAAGCTGAAGAGCCTAAGCCTGAAGATCCTATAGGAGATGAAAAGGCTAGTGAAGAGACTGTATTAGAAGATGCTACCGATACAATGTTAGAGAAGTTTCCTACTCTTAAATTAACGTTAGTTAAATTAATGACAGAGGACTTTAAAGAGTTTGTAGATACTATTGATTGGGTTTCACCTAAACCTACTACATTTAGAGTAAATTTAGTTAACGGACAGGACTTTACTCTCAAATGGACAGGTAAAAACTTCCAAGCACAGATACTAGGTAAAAATTATATGCTAGGTAATATTAGCGATTTCCAACAGGCCTTAGATAAACTTGCTCGACTGTACCAAGAAGCACCTCTAAAAGGAGCAGGTGAAGGAGGCGAAGGCGAAGAAGCAGACTTCGGAGGCGGAGGCGGCGGAGGCGACTTCCCTGGAGAAGAAGGAGGAGGCGAAGAAGCAGCATTTGATGATGCTGGAGCAGCCGGAGGAGAAGAAGGTGGTGGAGAAGACCTAGGCGGAGAAGAAATAGATTTCGAAGCAGGAGAAGAAGGATAAATGAATCTCATAGATAAAGTCATATTAGAATGGTCATATAAGACCAAAAAAGGATACCCTGATATCAACAATAGAGATGATGTAAGGATATTTGAGTCTTTATTTGGAATTGACTTATTTGAAGGAAAAAAACCTATAGAATACCTTTCACCTGAAGCACAAAAATTAGGTAAAGAACTTATTAAAAAATTAGGTCTTGAAGATGATGAAATAAAAGCTCATGCAAAAAATAGAATTATAGTATATACTGATAGACCTAGGCAAGAGGTATTTAATTCACTAAAAGATTTAGGTTACGAAAAAGATTTGATCAGAGGCTCCAGCGCAGGAGGTTTTAAAACACCTGAAGGAATTGAAATTATTCATAAAGCTCAAACGTCTGTTGGTGATGCTGGATTAGATAATGAGGATATTGTAGTTAGAAAAATAAAAGAAAGAGCTGAACTTGAAGGACAGATTACAGTTATATTTAAAGGTTCAAATAAATCTTTAGAATATAAAGGTGTTACTGGGGCAGTAGGAGTAGGAAGAGAAAGCGGAGGAAATAAAAAAGCTGATATAAAACTTTTAACATCAGGTGGTGACAAGGGTATTTCCATAAAAAAAGACGGTCCATTTAGATGGTCTTCAGCAATGAAAACCCATGGAGATATTTTTCATAAAGTAATGGGTGATGCATATAAAGGTAAAAGAAGTGATTTAAAATTAATTTCAGATAAAGATAACCCTAGAGTGCTAGTTATGATGAATCCAAAAAATAACTTACCATACGGTAGAATTCATGTAATCAATGCACCAGGATTAGATTTTGAAACTATGGCATTCGGATCTGATAAAGTATCAGTAGTACAACGTACTTTTGAGGACGATGATTTTAAATTTAATAAGGGAGTACTGACTATTACTTCAACTAAAGTATATAAAGAGGTTAGTGACTTTGATGATGATGATAAACCTATTATACAGTTTGAAAGAAATGCATCAAAAGCATCACAGACAGATGGTTATGTAGGTAGGGGTATCACTATAAGAACTGTACCTATATCAGTTAAAAATAAAGCAACATCTAGAGCGAATAACCTTACTATAGATTATAATGATCTAGATATATAAAAGTTATGGCACAAAATATTAAAAAAATAATAGCACAAGAGTATTTAAAATGTGCTAAAGATCCATCGTACTTTATGAAAAAGTACTGCTATATACAGCATCCTACTAGAGGAAGGATTCTTTTCAATTTATACCCTTTTCAGTCAGAAGTCTTACATTTATTCAGGGATAATGATTATATTATAACTCTTAAGTCTAGACAGTTAGGTATTTCAACTTTAGCAGCAGCTTATAGTTTATGGTTGATGCTCTTTCATAAAGATAAAAACGTATTAGCATTAGCAACTACACAAGCAACAGCAAGAAACTTAGTTTCTAAGACAATGTTTATGTACGACCAGTTACCTAAGTGGTTACGATTACCTGCATTAGAAAAGAATAAACTATCGTTAAGACTCAAAAACGGCTCTAAAATAACAGCAAAATCGTCTAACGCTGATGCAGCTAGATCAGAAGCAGTATCACTGTTACTAATAGATGAAGCAGCATTTATAGATAATATTGCTGAAACCTTTACCGCTGCACAACAGACACTTGCTACTGGAGGCCAATGTATGGCTTTATCAACTCCTAACGGAATAGGTAATTGGTTTCATCAAACCTGGGATAAAGCAGAAAGTAGTGAAAATAGCTTTTTACCTATTAGACTACCGTGGACGGTTCATCCTGAAAGAGATGAAGAATGGAGAGATCAACAGGATAGGGACTTAGGACCTCGCATGGCTGGTCAAGAATGTGACTGTGATTTCTTAGCGTCGGGGGATACTGTATTCGAACCTGACGATTTACTTTTTTATGAGCAGACTTATCAAAAAGATCCTGTTGAAAAAAGAGGTATAGATAATAACCTATGGATATGGGAACAACCAGACTACTCTAAATCATATATGGTTGTAGCGGATGTATCTAGAGGAGACTCTGCTGATTATTCTGCATTTCATGTATTTGACATAGAAACCTGCGTACAAGTAGGGGAATATAAAGGTAAGTTATCTCCTAAAGATTTTGGAAATGTGCTTGTAGCTATAGCAGCAGAATACAATGATGCACTACTTGTAGTTGAAAATGCAAATATAGGATGGGCTACTATAGAACAGATATTAGAAAGAGAATACCGTAACTTATACTACAGTCCTAAAAGTCAGATGGATACAGTTGAATCATATATGACTAAGTATGAAAGAGATCAACTAGTACCTGGCTTTACAATGTCGGTTAGAACTAGACCTTTAGTTATAGCTAAGATGATGGAGTATATCCGTGAAAAAGGTGTTACTATCCAATCTAAACGGCTAATGGGAGAGATGAGAGTATTTGTATGGAAGAACGGCAAAGCACAAGCTCAGACAAACTATAATGATGATTTATTAATGTCCTGTGCAACTGCTCTTTATGTAAGAGATACTGCATTAAAACTACGTCAACAGGGGATGGACCTTGCTAGAGCACGTTTATCCTCATTTACAAACCTTAATGCAAGAAACCAAGCAGTCATATCTTCAGTTGGTTCCCAAGCAAATAATCCTTATATTATAAAGACAGACCATGGTAATGAAGATATTTCATGGTTAATTGGATAAACGATATTTATAAATAAACTGTATTAATGGCAGATACTTCACTTTTTAAACGATTAGGCAGACTTTTTTCATCAGACGTAGTAATAAGAAACGTAGGTGGTGATCAATTAAAAGTAGCCGATGTTAATCAGATACAAACCACAGGTAGGTATCAGACTAACTCTTTAATAGATAGATTTTCAAGATTATATATTTACAACAATAAGAATATATTCAATCCAAATCTTAATTACCAAACTCTTCGTATACAGTTATATTCTGATTATGAAGCAATGGATACAGATCCTCTTATAGCTTCAACATTAGATATCATCTCAGATGAAGCTACTTTGAAAAATGATATGGGTGAAGTACTTTCCATTAAATCCTCAGATGAAAATATACAAAAAATACTCTATAATTTATTTTACGATGTTTTAAATATCGAATTTAACCTTTGGTCTTGGACTCGTAATATGTGTAAGTACGGAGATTTCTTTTTGAAATTAGAAATTGCTGAAGAATTTGGAGTATATAATGTACTTCCTTATACGGTTTACCATATGACTCGCCAAGAAGGTCTAGATCCAGAAAATCCTGCTAGGGTTACTTTTCAATTAGACCCCGATGGATTAGCATCTTCTCAAAATGCAAACTATAGACCAAAAAACAACGATAAAGTTATAGAATTTGATAATTATGAGATAGCTCATTTTAGATTAATATCAGATACTAACTACTTACCTTACGGTAGATCTTATATCGAACCTGCAAGAAAAATATTTAAACAACTTACTTTAATGGAAGATGCGATGTTAATACATCGTATAATGAGAGCTCCTGAAAAGAGAACTTTTTATATTAATGTAGGGCAAATTCCACCTAACGAAGTAGAACAGTTTATGCAAAAAACTATTTCTACTATGAAAAAGACTCCTTTCGTTGACCCTAATACAGGTGATTATAACCTTAGGTTCAACATGATGAATATGATGGAGGATTATTATATTCCAATGAGGGGTGGAGATACTCAAACTAAAATAGATACTACAAAAGGACTTGATTACGATGGTACAAATGATATCGAATACCTAAGAGATAAGATGTTTGCAGCTCTTAAAGTACCAAAAGCTTATTTTGGATACGAAGGAGATTTGCAAGGTAAGGCAACATTAGCAGCAGAAGACATCAGATTCGCAAGAACAGTAGAAAGGATACAAAGAATACTAGAGTCTGAATTGACTAAGATTGCTTTAGTACACTTATATGTTCAAGGGTTTAAAGGAGAATCTTTAACTAATTTCGAAATTAATTTAACTAATCCATCAATTATATTTGAACAAGAGAAGGTAGCTTTATTAAAAGAAAAAGTAGATTTAGCAAGTCAAATGTTAGATACTAAACTTTTTCCAACCGATTATATATATGATCATATATTTAACCTATCTGAAGACCAGTATATGGAAATGAGAGATTTAGTTGCTGAAGATAAGAAAAGACTATTTAGAATAGGTCAAATTGAAAACGAAGGTAACGATCCTGCTAAATCAGGTAAGTCGTACGGTACACCTCATGATTTAGCTTCTCTATACGGTAGAAGACAAGGAGATCAAAAAGGTATGCCTTTTGGTAGAGTTCCTGCTGGCTACGATGATGAAACTCCCGGTATAGGAGAGATAGGACCAGAAGGAGGAAGACCTAAAATTCATGCTTCAAGATACGGTACTAATGACGGTTTAGGCGGTAGAGATCCCTTAGGTACAGACGGTATGAAAGGAGGATTTGATTCTGACAATGAAAATGTTAACGAGGACGGATCAAATGCTAAAATAGACAACACTTTAGCTAAATCATTATTTTTCCAAAATAAAGACTTATTTAAAAATACAAAACAAATTATTTTCGAAAATCAAGAGGAAGAAGACGATAAATTTCTTGATGAATCACAAATTAAAGATTTAGATAATTAATTACTATTTATATAGGTAAGGTGTACTATATGTACAACAAAACAATAAAATAATGCGCATTAAACATAGCAAGTATAAAAATACAGGGCTAATTTTTGAACTCTTAGTTAAGCAGATTACTGCTGATACTTTGAATAAAGAAGATTCAAAAGCAGTAGCTATTCTTAAAAAGAATTTTACCGGCAAAACAGCTCTAGTACGTGAGTTTAAATTATATGAATTTATCTTAAAAAATAAATCAGTCTCACAATCTAAAGCTGAATCTATAGTATCTACTATAATAGAAGTAGCTCGTTCTATTAATAAAGAAACTTTAAAAAAACAAAAATATAATTTAATAAAAGAAATTAAAGATAGCTACGACTTAGATGAATTTTTCTCTATTTCGGTAAAAGATTATAAACCTTTAGCTGCACTCTACTGTTTATTGGAAGCTCACAAAATTACAGATATAGTAGATCCTAATTTTTTAGTAGATAATAAAACTACTATTTTAGAGCACCTTACTAAAGAAACACAAAATAAAAAACAAGTAAGAGATACTTTAATTGAAGAATATTCTAAATACGATAAAGATTTAAAATTATTAACTTTTAAAATTCTTTTAGAAAAATTCAACTCTAAATACGGTACACTTTTACCTGAGCAGAAAAACATATTAAAAGAATTTATTACATCGGTTGATTCATCAGCTAGATTACGTAACGTAGTAAATGAAGAGTTAGTCAAGCTTAAAAAAGCAATTAATAAACTCAAAGATAACTCTAAAGATCAAATAATAGCTATTAAATTACAAGAAATAATTAAGACAATTAAACCTATTTCTAAAACTAAAAAAGTTACTGATGATCATTTAGTAAATATAATGCAGTATTACGAATTAATTCAAGAGTTAAAAGGACTATGAAAATAAGCCAGTTAAGAGAATTAGTCAAAGAAGTAATACAGGAGTTAAACGAATTTAATACTACTGCTAATGTAGGAGGATATCAAACTCCTTTCGCTTTTAGCAAAAGTAGTAAAAAAAATAGAGCTACTAAGTATGGTGAGAAGCTTGGTTACAAAACAGTAAAACAAAAAAAAAGACCATATAGTACTAAACTGATAGATTATTTAAATGAGAACAATACAGGAAAAATATAACGCTATTTTAGAGGGGAAATTCTCTAAATCTCAATTTGTCAAAGATGCAAAAAGAGAATTATCTCAATTTATATCTCCATTTAATGGATATGAAGATACAGTATCTATTCTTAAAAGTAAAGGAGTAATTTACGAAGCTAAGAAAAAAGAAACTCTACAATATGACATTCCAGGTAGAAAATACCCTGATGAAGCATTAAGAAGAGGAGTTGACTACGAATTAGAAGGTATGGGGCTAATGTCTAATGAAACTATTTTAGAAAAAGATTTCCTTAAAGCTGAAAAAAAAGCTATAAAGAATTTAGATAAAGACCCTAACTACTACTTACATTTACTATCAGGCGATTCTAAAAAAGTAGATAAGCATGATCAAATGGTACCTGTCAAAAAAAATAATCATGTAGATACTTTCAATGGTTTAAAAAAAGCAGATCTTAACGAAGCTAAAGTGATGCTTCAAGAAGGTAAAATAGAAGATTTAGCTAAAAAATTAAATATATCTGTAGAAGCTTTAAAAGCAGCTATGGATAAAATTAAAAAAGGAGAAGAAAGAGCAACCGATGCTGCAGCCAAAAAAGCTAAATTCTCTGAAGAGGTAGATGAAAGTACGTCTAAGAAATTAGATATGATTAGACAGCATTTACACAAAAAATTTACAGATCCTAACAATCCTTCTAATAAAGTTATTGACGATGAAATGATTGACGGATTCTTCTCAGTGGCTCCAGACAATCTTTTAGATATGGATATGGAGGAAGTTGAAAATGAATATGACCTTTATGTTGATGCAAATTATGATTTAGATGAAAAAAAAGGTAAAGATCATGACGGAGATGGAGACATCGATGGAGATGATTATATGGCTGCTAAAGACAAGGCTATAAAAAAAGCTATGGGGAAAGATGTAGATGAGACTAAAGGAGCACCCGATGGACATTACTTTACCAAATCAGGTAACTTAGTTAAAGGTAAATTAACACCCGACGCTAGAGAAAGAGGCGCTAGATTAAGTGATCCTAAAGATAAACAAAGATCGAAAGTTCCACCAGTTACTCAATACAACGAAGGAGATTTAGACATAGGTCATCAAGATGATGAACCCGATATGCTTAAACAGTATGCTTATGATATTGCTCATTATGCAGCTAAATTATATAAAAGTCTTCATAAGTATGATCAAATGGATGGAGAAGTCGATTTTCCTAATTGGTGGCAATCTAAAGTTATATTAGCTAGAGATTATATTTCAAAAGCACAACATTATCTTGAATTTGAAGAAAAACAACCTGCTATAGACCAGATGGCTTTAGAAGAAGGTAGACGTAGAAAGATGAAAGGCGGTAAAGTAGTAACCGAAAATGATTACGAAACCGGCGGGTATGTAGAATCTATGGCTCCTATGTTAGAAAAAGCTATAAGACAAGTAGAAGCAGTATGGGAAGAGTGGAAATCAGGACCAGCTACTGAAGCTGCAATGGTTCCTTACGCTAAAAAAGACTTAGTTAGTTATTTAGAAAGCAGATTAGCAGTAGGAGAAGAGGTATTAGAAGATACTAATGAAGAACATACTGAAATAAAAGAAGCATTTAAAGCTATAATATCTAAAGTACTTCAAGAAGAAGTAATAGCTGAAGCAGCTACTGGTAATTTATCTAAAATAGCTAGTCAATACAATGATTTTGAAGGAATGCAATCAGCTATAAATGATTTAGAGAATATAGTTACTGATGTTGAATCTTATTATGCTAAAACTAAAGATAAGATTCAAAAAGTATACGATAGCTTTAAAGATATTAAAAATACTGAAGGATTAGCCGTAGGTGCTATGTTAGGGCCAGCTATAGAAGCTGCTTTCAGAAAAGATTTGATGCCGGTAACAGAAAAAGGATTTACTAAAGGATTAGAAATGCCTAAAGTAAAAATGCTAGAAACTGATGAAATAGCAGAAGAAGAGTTAGAAGAAAAAGAAACAGTATTTAAACCAGTTACTGAAGAAAAAAAATATAAGTATACTAAAAGAAAAAAATAATTATGGCTAATGTATTAGTAAATGTAACACCATTTAAGCCTATTCTTCGAGAATCTAAGGAAAGACCTGGAGTATTCGAAGTAGAAGGAGTTATGCAAAGAGCTGGTGCAAAAAACCAAAACGGAAGAATATACGAAAAAGAACTACTTGAAAGAGAAGTTAAAAAGTATATGGAAGAGTTCGTTAATAACGGAAACGCTTTCGGTGAACTAGATCATCCTGAATCAGCTGTTGTATCTCTTAAAAATGCTTCACATGTAGTGAAGAACTTACATTGGGATGGTGATGATTTAATAGGAAAGGTAGAATTACTTAACACACCAGCCGGTAATATCGTTAAAGAGATAATTAAAGCAGGTCATACTATAGGAATATCATCTAGAGGTACAGGCTCAGTACAACAAACTAATGAAGGGTACTTAGAAGTACAATCTGATTTTGAATTAGTATGTTGGGACTTTGTATCTAATCCATCTACCCATGGAGCATTTATGAATCCTGTTTCATTAAATGAGGGAAAAGAGGTAGTTAGTAAATTTATTAGAGTTAATAATTTAATTAACGATATCCTAAGGTCTTAGTATTTTATAGATACACTTTACGGTTTTTGTAATTAGTATATATTTATATAAGAATATACAGTTCCTTATACTGTATCGATATTTTTATAAACTTCACATTACGATTTAAAATAATCGTACGAACACACAAATTTTATTAAAAAATGGCAAATAAAGATTTATTCAAGCAAGCTATTGCTGAAGCTAAATCTGTAAGAGAAGCCGCTATTGCTAATGCTAAAGAAGCTTTAGAAGAGACTTTAACTCCTCATCTTAAAGACATGTTAGCTGCTAAACTTCAAGAAATGGATGATTCATCTGTTGAAGAAGAGGTAGTTAATGAAGTTGAAGAAGAGGTAGAAGAAGGAATGGATAAAGACAAAAAAGACGAAGCTATAGAGGAAGATATTGCAGAAGTAGAAGAAGCTATGGAAGGCGAAGAAGATGCTGACGATGATTCAGAAGAATCTGATGAGGAAGCAGAAGAAGATGTTGAGGTAAAAGACATGGAAGTCGACGACCTTAAAGATCTTATCCGTGATATTATAGCTCAGGAAATGGGAGCAGAAGCAGATGGCGAAGAAATGCCAGCTGATGAGCTACCAGCTGATGATATGGTAGGAGCGGAAGATGAAGAAGAAATTGACTTAGACGAACTCCTTAAAGAAATCGCTGAATTATCTGAAGAAGATAAGAAAGACAAAAAGATGGAAGAAGAAGTAGAAGAAGGCAAAGGAGACAAAGATATGGATGAAGCTATGGATCACGACAAAAAAGACGAAGCTATGGACCACGACAAAAAAGACGAGGCTATGCATTCTGATGATCACAAAGATGAATCTATTAACGAATTCGATGCTGGAGTTGTAGCTGTTGGTGCACCAATTGTAATGAGTGTAGTAGCAGCGGGTGTTGCTAAAATGGGATATGATGCAGTCATGGACTTGATCAAGAAAAAATTCCCTAAGCAAGATGCAGAATACAGCGCAAAAGAAGACTCAGGAGTATCTGAAGTAGAAATTTCTGAAGAAGGAATTGAAGAAGTAAGACCTGGATATGCAGTAGGAGAATTGAATCCTGAAAATAACGATTTACTTAAAGCAATCGCATTTATTGGTAAGCAAGCTAAAAAAGCTGGCAAATCAGTAGCTGATTTTGTTAAAGGTATCGAAATGGGTAAAATGTCCGATGCAATGAAAGAGATAGAATTAGAAGAAGCTAGTGAACTAGAAGAAGCTATGGTTACTATCAATGAAATGAAAGGAAAACTTCAAGAAGTTAATCTTCTTAACGCTAAGTTACTTTATGTAAATAAAGTTTTCAAAGCAAATAATTTAACTGAATCTCAAAAAGTAAATGTTATCGCTGCATTCGATAAAGCTGAGACAGTTAAAGAAGTAAAATTAGTATTCGAAACTGTTGCTGATAACGTAGTTGCTAAAACTTCTAAAAGCACAATTAGAGAAGCTAAATTAGGTATGGCATCAAAAGCTACTGGGACTACTGCTTCTAAACCGGAAGTAATCTCTGAAGTTAGTGACGCTGTAAAAAGAATGCAAAAATTAGCTGGAATTATTAAATAAATTTAAAAGACAAATTTTAATCATGGAAATTAATGAATTATTATCTGAGTCAACTAACAACTTCAAAAACTTGCAAGCTGACGCTGCTCGTTTAGCTGATAAGTGGACTCAGTCTGGTCTATTAGAAGGATATTCTAATGAGATCGAGAAAAACAACATGGCTATGATCTTGGAAAACCAAGCCAAGCAAATCGTAGCTGAGCAGTCTTCTACCAATACAAGTACTCAACGTGCTGTATCTGGTCCTGGTGAGAACTGGGCAGGTGTTGCTTTACCATTAGTACGTAAAGTATTTGCTCAAATCGCTGCTAAAGACTTTGTAAGTGTACAGCCAATGAACTTACCTTCAGGGCTTATATTTTACCTAGACTTTAAATATGGATCAAACGACGGTGCTGCTTTCTCTTCAGGAGAAAATATGTACGGTAATGTATCTACTGCTAACAGTAAAATGGCTGTTGACCAAGACGTAAGTGGAGGTTTATACGGTGTAGGAAGATTTGGATACTCAGTATCTGCTTCTTTACATACTATTGCTGCTGGTAACTTAGTAACAGGAGTACCTGCTTCAGGTAAAGTAGGAACAGCGTCTATAAATATTGCTACTGATGAGCATCTTTATGGATATGATAGAGACTTTTCTGCGTCAATGATTGCTGCAGGATCAGGATCTGCTGCTGGAGCTTCTGCTTTAGTAAAATTAGATATCTTAGGAGCTTCTTTCACAGATTTAGATACAGATGCAGTACGTGCTATCGAAGTATCATCTCCAACAGGTACTGATATTGTAGAGCAGTTCCCACAGTATACTACTTATAACCCAGTAAGTGATGTAGTATCTTTAATTATTTCTACAGGTAGTGCATTAGATGCATCTACTATATTTAACTTTAGATACCACAAACAACCTGCTGATAACTCAAGAGGTGATTTCGAAGATGTAAACGCTCCAGGTGCTGGTGCAGTTTCTAACTTAGAAATTCCTGAAATCAATGTTGAGCTAGCTTCTGAAGCTATTGTTGCTAAAACAAGAAAATTAAAAGCTCAATGGACTCCTGAATTCGCTCAAGATCTTAACGCTTACCACAGTATTGATGCTGAGGCTGAGTTAACGTCTTTATTGAGTGAGTATATTTCAATGGAGATTGATCTTGAAATCTTAGATATGTTAATTGCAGGTGCTGTAACTACTGAAAGATGGTCAGCTCAATCTAACAGAGTATGGTCGGGTAATACTACAACAGGTAACTGGGTAGTTAACGGTGCAGGCGCTGAAGGTGGATTCTACAATACTCAAGGACAATGGTTCCAAACTTTAGGAACTAAAATCCAAAAAGTATCTAACAAGATTCACCAAAAAACTCTTAGAGGTGGTGCTAACTTCCTAGTATGTTCTCCAACAGTTGCAACTATCCTAGAATCTATTCCAGGATTTGCTGCTAATACTGACGGTGACAAAATGGACTTTGCATTTGGTGTACAGAAAGTAGGTCAGTTAAATGGTCGTTATAAAGTATATAAGAACCCTTATATGACTGAAAATCTAATCTTAACAGGATATAGAGGATCTCAGTTCTTAGAAACGGGTGCTGTATATGCTCCATATATCCCATTAATGATGACTCCTCTAGTATATGATCCAAAATCATTTACTCCGAGAAAAGGAATCATGACAAGATATGCTAAGAAAATGATCAGACCAGAATTCTACGGTAAGATTTTTATTAGTGACTTAACAACTATATAATCTACTTTAGATATTCTATAAATTAAGAGAGGCCTTCGGGCCTCTTTTTTTTGTTTCATAAGTATATTTTTCCGATATTTATATATAGAAACTTAAACGTTATTATATATGCCTTCACATCATCATACGGACGACGTGTTCGTTCAAAAAAGAAGACCAAAAAAACCAATCAAATTCAACATACAACTTAACGAAGAGCAAAAAAAAGCAAAAGCATTAATATTAGATAATCCAATAACTATGTTAAAAGGGATGGCAGGCTCAGGTAAAACTTTAGTAGCTACCCAAATTGCTTTAGATATGTTATTTACTAAACAGGTAGATAAAGTTATTATTACTAGACCTACTGTTGCTAAAGAAGAAATAGGCTTCCTACCAGGTGATATAAGAGAAAAAATGGATCCTTGGTTAGCACCTATCTATCATAATTTATTTATGTTATACAATGAAGCTAAAGTACGTAAAGAAATGGAAAATGGTAGTATCGAAATAGTCCCATTTGCATTTATGAGAGGTAGAACATTTGTTAATTCTTTTGTAATAGTAGATGAAGCACAGAATGTAACTCATTCTCAAATGGAAACAGTAATAGGTAGATTAGGTCAAGGATCTAAAATGGTAATATGTGGAGATTTAGCTCAAATTGATTTAAAAAATAAAAGAGATACTGGGTTTTCATTCTTAGCTAGATTGGAAGAAAACGTAGAAGGGTTCAAAACAGCTTCTTTAGAATATAATCATAGACATCATATAGTAGCACCTATATTAGAGGTATACAAAACCTTCAGGGATTAACTGCTATTTATAAATAAACTATATTGAAATGGCTAATTTTACATACTTTATAAGAGAAAGAGTAAAACTTAACGGAATAGAAAGAGGCACTAGTGTAGAAGTACGTATGCCTGGAATTAATCACTCTGATAGTAGAGTAATGAATATACCTTCCGGTTCTGTAACTGAAATTATTAATGTAGCTAACTTACCAGGTGCTGGGCAGTTTGTCTCTAGTAGTATTAAGTATGCAAGAATTACTAATTTTTCTTCTGGTTCTATAAATTTAGAAATATCAGGATCTACTTCTAAAATGAATTACTTAGTTTCCGGAAGCGGTAGCTTCATGTTTAGTAGTGAATTTGTAAATGAAACTTTTAATAGTTTTACGTATGGAGATTTAAAATCTGTTAAAGCTTCGCCTTTAGATCCTAATGCTACAGTAGGTTATTTTATAGCATTAACTTAATATTTAAACTATGTCACACAATAACGCTCATATTCAAATTTGGGATGGTACTACTAACTTTATAGCAGGTGAAGCAACTCCTTTTGGATTTTATGATGATGATTTATCATTTCAAGAAGATGCACCTAAAGTTGCTAGATATTGTGCTGAAAAACTAGGTTATCCTGTATTAGATATTGAATTAAACGAAAGACAGTTTTATACTGCATTTGAAGAAGCAGTAACAGCTTACGGTAAAGAAGTTATCGAATCAATAGCAGCTGAAACAGTATCTAGCCAGATAGGAGGATCAGCATCAGGAACAGCAGTTAATCAAACATTATTTAAACCTAGTTTAAAAAGTGTTATAGAAACTAGTAGACAGTATGGTATGGAAGCCGGAGTTGGCGGGGATGTAGATATGAAAAGTGCTCTTATACCCTTAACTGCTAGTCAACAGCAATATGATCTAGAAGCTATTATAGATGATGGAGATATTGAAGTTAGGAGAGTATTTTATCAAGCTACTCCTGCTATGTTAAGGTATTTTGATCCTTATGCAGGAACAGGAACAGGTATACAATCATTAATGGATGCTTTTGACTTTGGTTCTTATAGCCCTGGAGTAAACTTTTTATTAATGCCTGCATCTTATGATTTACTAAAAGTACAGGCAATTGAATTTAATGATCAAGTTAGAAGATCTGCCTATACTTTTGAAATAAATAATAACAAACTAAGAGTATTCCCAGTCCCCAAAACTACTGGAGGTATGCTTAGAATAGAATATTACAGAACTGCCGACAAAACATACAATACTAACGACGGTGTAAGCTTTGAAGCAGAAGCTGAAACAGCAGGATCTGTATCCGGTACAGGAGGAGGAACATCTAGTTCAGGTATAGCTACTAATATATCTAATGTGAATGCACAAAATTTAGTCTACTCAGAAATTAATGCTATTGGTAGACAGTGGATATTTAAGTATACTGTAGCTACTTGTAAAGAAATGCTAGCATACATTAGAGGTAAGTATCAGACAGTACCAGTACCGGGCTCAGAAGTAACTATGAATGCAGCCGATTTACTAGCAGATGCAAGAGAAGAAAAAGTATTCTTAGTAGAAGATTTAAAGGCTACTATGCAAACAGCTTCTATGACTAATCAATTAGAAATGGCAGCAACCCAAACTAAATTTATAAATGATGCAATGCAAGGTGTGCCTATGCATGTATATATAGGATAATGAAAATATTAAAACTAATATCAGAAATACAGTTTTCTATTTACCAAGCGATGGTTAGGATAGGACATACTGAAGATATAACAGTTCAAGATATAGGTGAAATGTTAAGAGCAATTCCTGGAGTTTTAACTGTAGGTCAAGTATCCCATGATAGTAATAATAATACCGCTATTATGAAAGTAAAATTACTTACTACTAAACCAGCAAGTGAAGCATTTGCATCTTTTAAAAATACTTCTATCAAAAGAATACCCCAAGTCAAAAGAATAGAAGTTGCAGATAAAACGATTGAAAAGAAAAAATAAAATATGCTATTTGGTAGTCAAAAAGATTTCAACGTTCTCTCAACACATATTAGTAGGGAGATATTAAAAGATATAGTAGAACAAGAGGTTGGCTACTATAAACTATCTTTAGTAGATACTCAAGCAAATTTATACGGTGAAGCAGTAGATAAAGTTTATTTAGACCCAGTTAAACTAAACTGCCTGATTACTAGAGGGGATCAAGTATTTAATGTTGATGAATTTGGTCCTGATTTAGGAAGAGAAGCATCATTTGCTTTTATAAGACAAGATTTAGTAGATGCCAATACTGTTCCTGAAGTAGGAGATGTAGTAATGTGGCATGAAGATTATTATGAAGTAGATACCGTTAGAGAGAACCAATTATTCGTAGGTAGAGACAGTAGTTATAACTTAACTCAACACGGGCATAAGTTTGGTTCTTCTGTATCTATTATAGTAGACTGTCACTTAACTAGAGCAGAAAAAGTAGGAATAGTAAAAGTACGTTAATATATGGCTAGAAAAACTAGAATACTACCTAAAAGACAATCGCAACTTTCTCAAGACAGTATAGAGACTTACAAAGGTGCAGTAAAACAGTCTACTCCTGATAAATTACGCAAGAACAGAGGCTATCAACGCTCAGTTAAGAACGATGATGTCAAACAATTTAACATAGGGTTAAGAGATATAGATGAAACTATAATTTATTATTTCAATAATATTATTAAACCTTCTGTTACCCGTAACGGTAAACGTGTTAATGTACCTATTTTATACGGTTCCCCTGAAAGATGGGCGTCTGTTCAAAAAGACGGTTACTATCGAGATAAGAACGGTAAAATACAGACACCTTTAATCATGTTTAAAAGGGATTCAGTAGAAAAAAATAGAAATTTAGGAAATAAATTAGATGCCAACAACCCAAACAACTTTGCAATCTTTCAAAAAAAGTATTCTAAGAAAAACGTCTATGATAGATTTACAGCTCTTACTAATAGAAACAAAGTTGAAGAGTTATATGGTGTTATAATACCTGATTATGTAAATATTACCTATTCTTGCATAATTTTTACTGAATATGTGGAACAAATGAACAAAATAGTAGAGTCTATCAATTTTGCTTCGGATGCTTACTGGGGAGATCCAGAAAAATTCAATTTTAGAGCTATGATCGATAACTATACTACAACTACTGAAATGAATCAAGGTGAGGACCGTACAGTAAAGACTAATTTTGATATAAAAATGATGGGTCACATAGTTCCAGACAGTATAAATACGTCTATAGCTAATATGAATAAGTTTTACTCCAAATCAGCAATAAAATTTGGTATGGAAGTAGCAGGAACAGAAGAAATACTCGAGATTAAAGCCGGTTCACCTGCTAAAGATGCTCCTAGAACAAGATTTTACGATACTATTGGGGGTAAGACAGAAATTACTATCAATTCTAGTGGTATGACTAACGAAGAAAGAAATTTCTTATCTTTAACCACAGTTATAGACACTCTAGCCTTAATTCATAGTATAAATTCAAGTGAAAATAGCATTACATTTGTAGGTGTATCTATAGCTACCCCTCCCCCTAACTTTCCAGAGTTAGAAGTTAAAGATTTTCAAGTATTCATTAACGGATTATTAATAGATAAATCATCTATTACTTCTATTGCGGAAGTAGGTAGTAATGTAAAAATAGATTTTGCAACTCCCGGTACACTTGGTGATATGATCCAAATAACTGATGATATGGAAATAGTAGCTGTAGGTAAATTTATAATCTAATGGGACAGGTATTTTGGGAACAAATAAGAAACGAATTACCAGATGCGGGAGAATTCCTCACTGGTTCCCTTGGTGTATCAGGATCATTAGTCGTAACAGGAAGTCTAAAGATTAGCGAAGATATTTTAGTTAATGATATTACTGTAGGTAGAGGTGGAGGAAATAATTTTCAGAATACTGCTGTAGGTTATCGTTCATTATACTCTAACACCACAGGAAGAAACAATACTGGATTTGGATATGCTGCACTAGAAAATAATACAGATGCATGTCGAAACAGTGCTTTCGGTCAATACGCTTTAGGTTTAATAAATGGTAGTGATAACACAGCATTAGGATATGCCGCAGGTTATAATAGACCAGGTGGGACTAATGGAGGTAATAATAGACAATCTATCTACATAGGATCTTATAGCGAACCAGGAGCAGTACCTGGAGGGAGTAATATAGCAACTATTAATCAAATAGTAATTGGATACGAAGCTACCGGTCACGGTTCAAATACAGCAACTTTAGGTAATGATAGTATAACTGATACTTTTTTGAAAGGTAATGTCATAGGACCAACTACTATGCAGTTAGTTTCTCAATCAACTACCCCAACTGCTAAACAAGGAGCAATGTTTTATAGTTCTAGCAATGATTACTACTTTGGTTTTTACTAAAAGTATTCTATTTATATTAGTAAAGTATATTTATTACAATAAAATTTTTTAGAACATGGCAACTTGGAAAAAAGTACTCGTATCAGGATCAGCTATTTCACAGCTTAATAATGATGCAGGTTTTTTAACGTCTGGAACAGCATTTAATGCTTTTGTTACAGCATCAATTAATGGAAATAATCATTTAATAGCAGACAGTACTACTGATAGTCTAAGCTTTTTGACTGGCTCAGGAGGTATAGTTTTAAGTCAATCGATTGCAAATGATTCTATTACTTTTTCTATTAATAATGTACCAAATAGTGCATTAGCTAATGACGGTATTACGATTGCAGGAGTTGATACATCTCTAGGTGGGAGTATAACTGCAGCAGCTATTGGTGCATCAGGTAATTATGTATCTTCTTCAGCTCAAATAGATGGAGCAAATATTTCTAACAATACTGTATCTTTCGGAGGTGTATCTGTAGCATTAAATGGTTCTGATTCTACACCTGCATTTGATTTATCAGATGCTACTAATTATCCATTTAGTTCTTTAGGAAGTGTACCAACATTAGTTTCTGCATCAGCATTCTCTTCTCCTTCACAAGGTACAGTTAGAGCAACAATAAACGGTAATGCTACTGATGTTGATACTGGATTACAAACCGGTGATTCTCCTCAATTTACTAATTTAACGTTAACTGGAAACTTAACAGTAGAAGGAACCCAAATAAATGCACAAGTTGCTAATTTAGATGTAGAAGATAGATATATACTTTTAAATTCTGGTTCAGGCACTATAGGAGATTCAGGTATAGTATTTGGAGGTTCAACTGGAACAGCACAATCAGGATCAGCTATGGTTTGGGATGCTAGTTACAACGGTAATGACGGCCGTTTAGCTATAGTTAATGATATGGGTTCAAACGATACTGATAATAAAACTCCAAATTATTATGTAGCTGGTACGATAGTAGGTACTGAAGCAAATGCTGCTACTAATCAATTAGATCATCCAGGAAATATACTAGTATCAAGTAGTGGTGATATATTTATTTACGTCTAATATTAATAAAAAGTTATAATTAAAAGTTTATGGGATTAATAGATAAGATAAAACCTCGTAAAGACGAAGGTTTAACAAAAGAGGAATCTGAATTTATATTAGCTAAATTAAGAACTGCTCATTATATTGGAGATGAATTCGAAATGTTTTACGCTATTTTTAGAAAAATAGGTCATCATATTAAGACATTAAAATAAGTATTAGGTCCTTATGGACCTTTTGCTATTTATAAACAAAGCTATTATTGGCCCGAAAGGGAAGTGGGCTCTTTGAGTAACCAACCGTAATTGTAGAACTATGCCAAACTGGAAAAAACTGATAGTTAGCGGATCAGACGCTACACTTAACACTCTTAATGTATCTACTGATATAACAGCCTCAGGCGATATTAGTGCAAGTGAAAATATATTTAGTAATAATTTAGGAGTAGGACCAACACCTAAATTAAGTTTAGGTACATTAGTAGTTAGTCAAAGTGCTGATTCTAAAACATCAGGTATATCTATTCACCAAACAGGTGATGGAGGTAAAGGTTATTTCTTTATAACAGGCTCAAGAACAGCAATTCAATCTGGTTTTAATGGAACTTCTCAAATAACTTTAAATCCATCAGGAACTGGTAAAGTAGCTATAGGAAGATTAATTGCTTCTTCTACATTAGATGTGGATGGAGATTTAAGAGTAAGAAGCCATATAACAGCTTCAGGTGATATACTTATAAATAAAACTGATTCTACTGCTGGTATATTACGTATTAATACGAATAAAAATTTTGAAAGATTTATAGAATTAAACACTAATGGACAAACTCCTTTAATTTCTGCAGATCATAGCTTAACAATAGATGCCGAAGACGGTCATTCACAAATACTTTTACATGGTGGAGGATCTGATGATAGAGTACAAATAGGAAAAAACGGAACTTATTCATTTTATTTTGGCCTTGATAATACATATGCCGGCAGGTTAGGTATAGGTACTAATACACCAGAAGAATCATTAACTGTTGAGGGTAATATAAGTTCAAGCGGAAATATAATATTAGAAGGTGCAATAACAGCTTCTGGTAATTTAGAAGTAGCCGGAAATATATCAGGAAGTGTAGATACAAACTTTTTTGGTGATGAATTTAATGCTCATGGTAATGATGCTAATTCAGGTTTTACAATTCTTTCTCTAGGTGGTAAACCTACTTTTTATGAAAGTAACGGTATACTAGAAATAGGTGCAAGTCCTAATACAGACCATAAAGGAATTTCTTTAAATAGACCAGTTACAGCTTCTATTATAAGTGGTAGCGGAACCATTACTTACGGTTCATTATCAGACGGCACAATTACAGTAACAGGCTTTGTAGACGAAGATGATATGTCTTCGAATAGCGCTACACTTATTCCGACTCAACAATCAGTTAAAGCATATGCTGATACTCGACCTGGACCTCAAGGTGCAACTGGATCTGGAGGAGCTCAAGGTCCTACAGGAGCCACCGGATCACAAGGTCCTACCGGTACTCAAGGACCTACTGGATCGCAAGGATCTACTGGTGCCACCGGATCACAAGGTCCAACTGGTACAACAGGAAGTCAAGGTCCGACAGGAGCAACAGGAAGTCAAGGACCAACAGGAGCTACTGGATCACAAGGACCAACTGGATCACAAGGTCCAACAGGTAGCCAAGGCCCTACCGGAGCCACTGGATCACAAGGCCCTACCGGAGCTACCGGAAGTCAAGGACCTACTGGTGCTACTGGATCACAAGGACCTACCGGAGCTACCGGTAGTCAAGGCCCAACAGGCTCTACAGGAAGCCAAGGTCCAACAGGACCGCAAGGAGCTAATGCGTCTACTGCAATAAGCGGTAATACTAATAATAGAGTAGTAACTGCTACTGGAAATGCATCTACACCTTTTGCAGGTGAATCTAATTTAACTTTTGACGGTACAAATTTAACTGTTGGAGGAAAAGTTTTTGCTACTGAAATAGTAACTAATATAGTAAGTCAATCTGTTTCATTTGCAACTGGCTCAACAATATTTGGAGATGAACAATCAGATACACATTCATTTGTTGGTAGTATAGACTTAACAGGAAATTTAACAGCTTCAGGTGATATAAGTTCAAGTGGTATAATAAATGCATCTCAACTTAATTTAAGTAATCAATATTTTGGTGATTTTAGTGGAACTGAATTTAGAATAGGTGCAGGTGCACCATCCATCCATTTAAATGATTTTAAAGTTTCTAATGGTGTAATTGACGGTGTATTTTTAGATGCATCTTCAGGACATATCACAGCATCAGGTAATATAAGTTCAAGCGGTACTATGACATACGGATCATTATCTGATGGTTCTATAACAATAACAGGCTTTGTAGATGAAGATAATATGTCTTCTAATAGTGCTACACTTGTACCAACTCAACAATCAGTAAAAGCTTACGCAGATAGCAGACCTGGACCACAAGGTCCTACAGGCAATACCGGTTCTCAAGGACCAACAGGTAGTACCGGTTCTCAAGGTCCTACGGGCACTCAAGGTCCTACCGGTACTCAAGGGTCTACCGGTCCAACTGGATCACAAGGTCCGACAGGAGCTACTGGATCACAAGGTCCGACAGGAGCTACCGGTTCCCAAGGCCCAACAGGTGCAACTGGTTCACAAGGCCCAACAGGTGCAACTGGTTCACAAGGACCAACCGGCCCTACTGGATCGCAAGGTCCTACTGGACCAACAGGAAGTCAAGGACCGACAGGTGCAACAGGTTCGCAAGGTCCGACAGGAGCAACAGGAAGTCAAGGACCAACAGGACCGACAGGTTCTCAAGGTCCAACTGGACCGACAGGTAGTCAAGGTCCGACAGGTGCAACAGGTTCTCAAGGTCCTACTGGTTCACAAGGATCAACAGGTTCACAAGGTCCTACCGGATCAACAGGTTCTCAAGGTCCTACCGGATCAACAGGTTCTCAAGGACCGACCGGATCAACAGGTTCTCAAGGTCCTACCGGATCAACAGGTTCTCAAGGTCCTACTGGTTCACAAGGATCAACAGGTTCTCAAGGACCGACCGGATCAACAGGTAGTCAAGGTCCTACTGGAGCAACCGGTAGTCAAGGACCTACTGGAGCTACTGGATCACAAGGACCTACTGGAGCTACTGGATCACAAGGACCGACAGGTGCAACAGGTAGTCAAGGACCGACAGGATCAACCGGTTCTCAAGGACCGACAGGATCAACAGGAAGTCAAGGACCG
>Ga0181369_1000002_pt1 | contig 73521 bp, 45 predicted proteins | sample LowvirmetaG_8_FD_130088 | JGI IMG/M metagenome (GOLD analysis project Ga0181369, IMG submission 130088) | Marine viral communities from the Subarctic Pacific Ocean - Lowphox_04 viral metaG | ecosystem: Environmental > Aquatic > Marine > Oceanic | place: Subarctic Pacific Ocean | collected... | reverse complement strand
CCACAAAGACGTAATCAATTACCATTAACTCGTAATGATGTTAAATGGGAACCTTTCGTTGAGTTCTGGATGCGTAAGTCTATGATAGAATTAAAAGTTAAGAGAATGATCTGGGCTAAGCCTGGAACAGTTAAGACTAATGGTTCTAAACAAGAATTAAAAAGAACTTCTGCTGGTGTATACCACAGAATGAGAAATAACGGAAACTTGGTACAATACAATAGAGGTGAGTTCTCTGCAAACTTGATTCGTTCAGTATTTGGAGATTTATTCTATAGAAGAGTAGACGTTAAAGATCGTAGAGTTAAAATGTATACTAATGAGGCTGGATTCGATGTATTCCAACAAGCTCTTAAAGATGATGCACTTAACTCTGGATTAACATTTATGGCTGATTCTGGAAACAGATACATGCAAGGAGAAGGACAGTCTATTACTTATAACTTTGCATTTGATGCAATGGTTACTCGTGAGACTGGACGTGTAGAACTTGTTCACTTAAAAGAGTTAGATTTACCACAAACTAACTTAGAATTTGGACAAAACAAAAAGTCTACTCCTGTATTTATGGTATTTGATGTTTCTCCTCAGTCTGATGGATCAATGATCAACAACATCCGTGAGGTACGTATGAAGGGTGCACCTTCTATGACTTGGGGTTATATTGATGGAACTCGTCACCACTTAGGTTTTGCTAAGTCTCAAGGTATGAGCTCTGCTAATAAATTCCCAGGATACGAAATCTGGATGAAAGATCGTTGTGATGTATTCATCGAGGATTTATCTAGAACTGTACTTATCGAAGAGATTCCACAGTTCTAAAAAAGAGATCTACGGTTGGCTATCCCTAGTCAACTGTTTCTCAGAGAAGAGTCCCCTCAACCCACACTGTCCCTCCTCAGAGGGGACATCCTTCTCGATATAAGAATGCTGAATTAAGTTTCTACCTGTTCAATCAGAGCATTCTACAAATAGTGATAAACCAAATAAATTAATTAAACTACATTATGGGTAAAATAGGAAAAGTTTCTACTATTAAGAAACAATACAACAGTTCGCAGTTGCAAACCATGGATAGTAATCTTGCTCAGCAAGGTATGACAAGAATTCCTGGAACAGGAGTTTTTAAGTATCCTTATAAAGAATTAGATGGTAAGTACAGAACAGGCTTAGATCCTAGTGCTGGATACATTAAACGTATTCAAGATTCTACTGAAAGAGAGCTAGAAATTGAGCGTGTTACAGAACTTAGAGACAAGTTACAAGCATCTTTAGGAGATATTGATTTAGGACCAAGAGCTAAATTCTGGAACTATGGATTATCTACAGGAGCAAATGATTCATTACATGTGCAACCTGTAAAACTTTTAGATGGAGATAACTTCTACGATCTAACGCAACCTCTACAAGAAGTAGCTTTTGCATGGTTAAGAGTGCATCCAACAGTTGCATCTTCTTATCAAGCATGGGAAAGAGGTGAGTTTCCTGCAGACACACAATTCTATATTGTTAATGATGATATTGAAAGTGCAATTGTCTACAAGAAAAAACAGCTTATTAATAAAGCTATTATCAAATTTGACTCAATGACTCCTGAGAAGAAAAAGAAAGTTGCAAGACTACTTGGACTTCCTGTAACTGATGAGACAAAAGAAGAAGTTGTATATAATCAAGTTGATAGTATGTTGAAACAATCTGAAGTTAAATCTGGAAGCTTTAAAGGATTAAATCCTGTAGAAGTATTTAACAGATTTGCTGACATGAAAGAAAATTTACTCCATATTAAAGATTTAATTAAACAAGCTATTCAACATTCAATCTACAGAGTTAAACCAAGTGGAAAAATCTATGAAGGTGAATACGAAGTAGCAATGGATGAAGAAGAATTATTAAAGTATTTAGTAGATGAAGATCATCAAGAAGACTTAATAGTTCTAGAAAAAAAGTTGAAAACAAAGAAACTAGCTTCTGTATAAGAGGCTAGTTTTAAAACTCTTTTATAAATGATACCAGTAGATAGTTTATTATACAAAATAGACCAAAAACTAAATAAACTATCAACTAACGAGCATCAACAAATTCAACTTGAAGATAAGATCTTAGCTTTGAATGAGGCTCAGATTAAGTTGATAAAACAAAAAGTTGATGGTTTCGCAATCCCTAATAAGTTAGGGTTTGATGCTTTTAAAAAAAGGTACGAAGATTTACAAAATTTAGTTATAGATTTTAAAAATCAACCACTACCTTTACAAGAAACTAATACCGAACTACATCAATGGGATGCTGATCTAACTTCACTAAAACCTGAATACATGTTTTATGTTGATAGTTATATATTGGCAGATAAAGGTAAATGCAAAGATCGTAAGATATGGATTAACAAGGACTTAAGTAAACATGGAGACTTATCTCTATTACTTAATAATGATCACTACAAGCCTAGCTTTGAGTATCAAGAAACGTTAAATGCAATATCATCTAACACTATTAGTATATATACCGATGGTACATTTACTCCCAAAGATATTTACATAATGTATATGAGATATCCTGTGTATATTAACAAAACAGGTTATGTCATGATGGATGGAAATCCATCTACTAATCAAGATTGTGAGCTTGCTTCATATTTAGAAGATGAACTTCTAGATTTGACAGTTCAAAATCTTGCAATGTATACTGAAAACGCTAGTGCGGTGCAAAGTGCACAATTCAGAATACAAACTAATGAATAATATTATTTTTAACCTTTAAATCATAAAACATGTCTGATTTTTCATTAACCACGTTATTCGTGGTGCCAGTGGGGCAAACTGATGTTCCTAGCTCTGGTTCGACTCAAGATTTAACTGCAGGTACTGTAGGAATCTTTGATCAAAATTATCTAACTGTAAGCTCAACAACTGCTGAAGCTGCAAAATACCTGTACGTTGCTCAAGGTAGAGCAAACACTTACCTACAAGGATCTAAAAGATCTGATAAGATTTCTGGATCTAAAAATACAGGAAGTGGTAGTAATGTAACAGAATGGTACAAAGTATCAGGATGCGCCACTGCTGCTAATCAAATTACTGACGTAACAGACTTCAAAGTACAATGTGGTGAAATCGTAACTTTAACATTACGTGCTCACTCTTCTTACATTGATACATTATACTTCAATGGATTTACACGTTCTGTAACTGTAAATGCTCCATGTTGTGAATGTGGCGGTGATGTATGTACTGATGTAGATACTAACGCATTAATCAACTCTCTAATTGCTAAATTAGAACAACAAGCTCCTGGAAACAATCCAGACAACGTTTCTTTCAACTCTTTCTTTACTTTTGAAAATGTTGGTGGAACTAAACTTAGAATCGAAGGTAAACCATTAACTAAATATGGTCAACCTTGTGATGTTGCTGCATTCCCATTCGAGTATGACAGAATGTACTTCAGTACTTTTGTATACGATGGACCAGCTACAACTGCTGATTTTATTGTTGCTGATGCTTGTAATATCGTTGCTAGTTCTTCTTTAATTCAAAAAGCATCTTATGCTTCTGGAGGATCTGAAGAATTCAAGCAATTAGAAAAGAACTTCTACAGCTACCAAGCTGGATATTTAAAGTCACTATATAGAAAAGGTGGCTACAATGAGAACTTTGAGTCTTATGTATCTGATGGAGTTGTTTACGATAGCTACTACATTAGGTTTAACCAGTATGATAAAGCTGCCTACCAATGGGGAGATTACATCATGCAAGATTCAACTGTAATCATCGCTGCACCTAACGCTGACACAAGTGGTATTGCTGCTTCAATAGAGGCAATATTAGTAAATGCATTAGGAGCTGTTGCTGATGACAATGTATGTATTACAACAACTACTACTGCTGCTTAAACAGCGTCAGATGTAGGGAGAGAACATTAACATAAACCTATGCCAGAGGTGAGAGGATTTACACTCATATCCTCTGGCATTTTTTTTTAAAACAATAGTATGGCAGCCACATTACAATTAGATATTATAGTACCTCCTACCTATAGTACTCTGTTACTTGCTGTTACAGATGCATCTGTCTATCCAGACAGCCCACCAGTTGTATCAGCTCCAACAATTGAGATAGAAGTACCAAATTTTGGTAAACAAATATTACCTTTTCTACCATTAGAAACTAACATCTTTGGATCAGACACTTTAGGAATAACTGAAGATGGCTGCAAACAAGCTTTGCCTGATGGTATATATAAATTAAAATATTCAATAGCTCCAGCATACACAAACTATGTTGAAAAGACTATTATGCGTGTTGACAAATTACAGGAGAAATTTGACAGTGCGTTTTTAAAACTTGACTTAATGGAGTGCGATAGTGCCCTTAAAACTCAAGCTAGTGTAAATTTAAACACAATAAACTTTTTTATTCAAGGAGCAATCTCTTTAGCAAACAATTGTGCTGAGCAAGATGCTCTTAAGTTATATACAAAAGCAAGCAATATGCTTGATCAATTTATAAAAACCAATTGTGGTTGTACTGGTAACGGTAACAATTACATAATAAACTTTAGATAAAAATGGCCCAGTGTGCAAATTGTGGTGCAAAAGTAGGATGTGGATGTCAGTTAACTAACGGTCTATGTGCTCATTGTAATGGTAATTCTAAAAAGGAAGTAACAACATCAACTTATGTTAACACCCAGATTAACAAACTGTCAGGACTGTCACAAGATACCTGATTTACTTAGGAAGATAGATTGCAAGATAGCAGAACTTGCTAACAGTGCATACAATAATGTTGTATTCATGTTAGGGGATTGTGTTCCTGCTACTGCAATTGTTCAGTTGCTAGCATATAAACGTATATTAACGTTTAAATACTGCAATCCTCATTATGGAGGATCTTTGTCTGTTAACGATATTGCTGGTAAAGTTATTCGTTTAACATCTGGATGTGTTGCTAAATGTAACGAACCTACGGTATGTGAAATAACAACATGCCCTATACCTATAGTACCAAATCCAACAACTACAACTACCACTACATCTCCAATAATTTGTGAGTTTAGTGGAAATATAATTTGCATTCCACCAACAACTACAACAACTACAACTACTATATTACCAGATTGTAGAGTTGAAGGATGTTTCCAAGTTAGAGAGATACCACCTCCACCTCAATGTGAGACACCTTTTAATACAAATAATCCAGAAGGTTTCCCTAATGGTATAACAGGTAACGGTACAAAAGTATTATCTAATGGTGTTGAATTAACTACAACTTATACAGGACCAGCTATATCACCTACTCTATTAACAGATCCTGGAACAGAGGAATTGTGTGATGGAGTATTAGTTAATACATATAATGATACTGACAAGACTCAGTTCCCTCTAGTAATAGGAGGATCTATAGTTTTAGAATTTGACCCACCTGTAGTTTCTGTAGCACTTGTTAGTACTGGATATGGATACAGTAGTTTCTTAGGTGAGACAGAAACTGTAACTGTAGAGTCTTTAGATCCTATTGTAGGTGAAACATTACTTAGCTGTAGCTTAAATGAAGCCACTGCTACTTATGAAACAACTCAAGTTAATGAAAATCAAATTAACTTAACAGGTGTACAAATTAGTCCAAGTTTACAAAGTGGAATTACTGTTATTACACCAGAAGCAGGAAGTATCTCTAGATTAGTATTAACTAACACTACAAGTCTTCCATTAGCTGGTGTAGTCTTTGATTTATATGCATGTGGTGGTGTTGCACAAACAACTACAACCACTACAACTGCTACTCCAGAAGACATTCCATGTACAGATGGATTGGATGTGGCATTTGTATTTGATTATACAACATCAATGTATCCTATAGTTCAAAATGTAAAAGCAGGAATAGCAGGTATTGTAAATGCTATTTATGCTCAGTCAGGTGCTGGTGGATATAGATTATCTTTAGTAACTGTTGATGAGTATACGGACAGTCAACCTTACGCCATCCCTAGTTATGGAAATTGTGTAGATTACATAAATTTAGATTCTAGTCAAAAAATTATAAATGGTCCTACTCAAAGTGTAAATCCAGCTTTTGTTCCATATGATCTTTATCAATATATTACTGCTTGGGAAATGTTTAGTGACAATAATCAAGCAACCTTTAATCAACAACTTCAAAAATTAAGTGGAGGAGCTGGGACTGGAGATGGTTGCGTTCAAATAGGCAATGGTGTAATGGCTGCTGAACCTACTGACTATGCAGCTAAATTAATTGCAGAATCAAGTTTGACAGGAGCATTTAGACCAAATGTTGCAAAATATATTGTTATACTAACTGACCAATTTCCAGGAAGCACTAGAGATTATTTTGATGTAGTTGTTTGGGAAGGTATACAAAGTATGATTACATATGCTCAGGAAAATGGAATTAAATATTTTGTTTTAGGTGAGGGTGTAGATCTAGTAGGAGGAGATCCAGGTTCTTCATCTGTTGTAGATGGTATATACCCATGGAGAGAATTAGCAGAACAAACTGGTGGAGATTGGAGCAATGATGCAAGTTCACAAGAAATACAACAGCAAATAATAGCTGCGTGTAACTCAACCACAACCACAACAACTACAACTCCACCTGCAACCTGGAACCCAAATACGTATTTTGTATTTAATATAGATACAAGTTCATCATTTTATTATGATACACAGAGAATTTCAGATGTATCTAGTTGTTCTATTATTAGGGCAAAGTTAGAAGCACATGTCGGTGGATGGCCTACCACAACTTTTGTACTATTTGAAGGAACGTCATCAGATGATATGGCATATATTGATGATGTAAATGGCGAGACTCTTAATTCTAGATTCTTTTTAAAAATAGGAATGGAAGTGAGTGGACCAGGAGTTCCTTCAGATACAGAAATAGTTAGCATTTTTGGTGCTGAAATAACAGTTAATAACCCTATATCAACTCCTATTAATTCTGTATTAACATTTACACTTAGCTCTTCAGCAAAAACTGCAGATTATAATAATGAAGGTAATCTTAGAAATATTTTACAGGATTATTATGCAACAGGACTAACTGAAGGTGAAGGTAATACAGATCCTACAACAAATGGATCAGATGCATTTGATTCTCATTTAATTTATGCAAGTGATAGAACTGAACATCAAATAAAATATTTAGCTAATGCAGGTAATAATAACGCACTACCTATAGACACATCTCCTGGAGGAAAATTTGAGGGAGCAGATAATATTATATTTCAGTCTTTTGGAGATTCTAGTATAGCTTATAATGGACAGTTCAGTGATTGGGATAATAGACAAACTCAGACAGACCCAAATGTTACAGATGATGTAACTTTTGTAAAAACTACTATATCTGATTTAGAAACAGCTGCAGGAAATACCACAATATATAGAGGTATATTCTATACAATGTCTGGTGGTGGTAGTAGAGAGGACTATGAAGAACTTTCTACTGGATTAGAAAGTGGAGCAAATGCAGAAAATGAAATGTATGCGTACACAAATGAACAACTCTTGGTAGCAGAGTCAAATGGTGAACCAACAAGAATCATTTATGTTAGAAATGTTCCATCTTACCCACAACCAAATGAATGGTTTGAAAATATAAAGAATGGATTAAACCAACTAGGTTATAACTTATAAAGTAAGTAAAGAAAATGATAATATTTATAACATTAAGTTTCGCAGGTGCAGAGTCAGGTCCTTTTGATCTGTACTCTGATGTTGATGGTTTTACTACACCATTTGCACAAAATATAAGCAAGGCTGATCTTTTAGGAGGTTATGAAGTCGAAGCTCCTGATGGAACAACAACTGTTAGATTATTAGATTTAGGTGCAGATTGTACACCTTTTACAACAGATATATACAACTGTGCTACACCAAACTGCGACTTCTCTGGAGAGATTCTTTGTCCTTATGAGAATTGTGACTTTAGTGGAACAATTGTTTGCCCTGCTCCAGATTGTAATTTTACAGGAGAGATTCTTTGTCCTGTAACTACTACTACTAGTACTAGTACAAGTACAACAACTACAACAGCTGCTCCAACCACTACAACAACTACTACTAGTTATCCACTGTTCTCTCCATGTACTTGGTCAACTTATGGTGGTAACTCAGGAGAAATTGCTGTATACGACTTTAACACTAATTCATCAACTTCTGTGCTAGTACCTAATGACTTTACAACCACTCAAGGGATTAACAGACCTATCTGTTCTACAGAAGATAAGTTATGGTTGGCTAGTGTTACAACTGATAATACAGTGGCATACATTAGAGAGTGGGACATAAATACATCTGGTCCTACACCAACTTTATCTTATGTTAGAGAAATAACTGTTTATGTAGCAAATCTTGATAGCGGAAGTATTTATGGAAGAACTATATCCACAATAGCTGTTAATAGTGATAATAGTAAATTACTTGTAGGATTTGGTGCAATAGACCAAGGCGGTAATGTAATGGGTATTTACAAGTGGGACATTTCTACACTTGGTGACATTGCGCTAAGTCAACAAAATTCTGAAGGCAATGCAGGTGTTAGTTTTGGTAATACTTCTGGTATAACAACAGAACTTACAGGAACGTTTATTACTAATGACAATAATGTTATTGTTTCTGCTAGATACTATAAAAATCCAGAAGCACAAGGAATCGTTGGATCAAATCGAGTAAGACAATATGAAGGATTAGACTTAAGTTCTTGGGGTGCACAGTCAACACCTGTTATTAATTTACAACAACGTGGTGTTCCTGACTTTACAACTAACTGGACTAATGTAAGTAAAGCTATGCCTGTATGGGGTGTAAATGGATTATTACAGGTAATTCAACCAGAAACACTTCAGGTGTATAATATTGATCAAATAGGACCATATGATGCTACACTGTCAGGTACAGTAGCTGATAATACTGTTTGGATACACACATCAACTGGTTGTGCAAATGTTGACATTATATATGAGGATTGTGAAGGAGCTACATGGATACCTGCATTAACTGAACAAGACAAGAGTGGTGACTGGGTATATACAGGACCTGCTACTTTTACATATGCAGGAATTGAGGTTACAGCTAGTGCCAGTCAAGATAATATGAAATTACAATCAGGAGATAGACCAGGAGGTGTACCTATAGGAGGATGTAGTGGAATATCTAACCCACCTGGAACTAATGTATTAGGAACCCTTAAAGGTTTTGATTTTACTATTACATTAAGTTTTTCACAACCTGTTAATAATATTCCTATTAGAGCTGCTGTATTAAATAGTCAACCTGATTTTAGTTATGGAGATGTTTATACGTTTGACACAAATACAGGAACACCTAATGTATCAATAAGTGTTGGATGTAATGTTCAAGTTCAAGGAAACTCAATAGGTGGAGGTGTACCAGACTATGGTACAGAAGGTGATGGAGAATTTATTATATCTTCTGATGAAAACTATACAGTTTTAACTATATCTGGTGACGCTCCAACTGGAGGACCACTATTACTAGGTTGTTTAGAAGTTGAAAAAAACTGTACATGGGCAACACCTTTTAGAGGAAGTGCTGGAGCTGATACAGTATTTATATATAACCCAATAGCTAATACATATTTACCACAATCTCTTCCAAATGGGTTTGGTAGTGTGGCTGATTATAAAAGAGGAAATTTTAGCTCAGAGAATATTTTGTTTTTTGCAAAAAAAGAGGGATCTGATCTTCTTATAAAAAGATATGATATAGGACAAGGTTTAACATACATTGATGAGATAGTAGTAACTGCTCCTTCTGGTGAACAATTTTCAGCACCATCTACATGTGCGATGGATGATAATACTCTTTTATTAAATACAAACCAAGGAACTCTAGGGTACGTTGGTAAAATATATAAACTAGTAATAAATTCAGACGGTACAACTACACTAACATTCTTATTTACTTTAGAAAGTGAGAGACCTTATTGGACATCTCCGATATTTTCAAATAATAAAATAATATATCAGAGAGTAGATACTCAAGATATTGACACTCCACGTTATATAGTTCAAAGGGATTACGCTACCTTAGATATAGAACTTGAAATAAATGTAACATACTTAAGTATCCTGGATACTGAACCAGATGGATATGTTATTCAGAACAGTAACCAGTCTATGTTTTTCTATGAGGATAAAATGTACATACTTGTAAGTGGTATTAAGTTATATGAAATAGATACAACTTTCCCTTACAATACTACATTAATAAATGAAAACACAGAATTCTTTGGTGCAGAAGAATTTAATAATCAATATTTAAGAGCTTGGAGTAATTCAGGTGAATGTAGTTCAAACTTATCTTTTATTCCATCAAATGAAACTACAACAACTACCACTAGTACAACAACGTTACCTCCAGATGCTCCAAGTACAATATGGATAAAGTTTGACCCTGTAACACCAGTATAGATATAAATTATGAAAGTAACACAAAAAATAAAAGATAAATTAAGAGAGGTTCGTAGATCAAATCCAGGTCTTACTTCTGTGTGGTATGGTTATAAATCATCTAATGGAGTTAGTACAGGAGAGCTAGGTATTGTATGTGGTGTTGAAAAGAAAAAACCTTTATCAGAACTATCAGCTGAAGAAATTATACCAAGTGAAGTGAAAGTTGGAAGTCAGACCATTAGAACGGATGTTGTAGAAATTACTCAACCAGAGTTACTTACTTGCAATGGTGGCTGTGGTGAAAACGCAGGATCAGCATCAGTACCTAACAGATCATATACAAGACCTATTAAGGGTGGTTTATCTATAAGTACAAATAATACATCAGGCAGTGTTGGTACATTCGGATTAGTTGTAAAAGATGTTGCTACAGGAGCAATATTAGGACTTAGTAATAATCATGTTACAATTGCAAATGCATTTTACACAAACTACAGAGACCTAACTTATAATATACAAAACGATTATGACCCAACAAACAATGTATACCAAGGAACCGAAGGAACTGTTCCTGGAGGTAGTTGGTCAGAGTATTTTACTTCAGCAAATATAATTGGAAGAGGAGTAAGATATGTTCCCATTCATCCAGAAACTTCAGGAATAACAAATAACGTAGATGCTTCATTATTTTCATTAACCGACAATGTTATAAATCTTAATGAAAGCTTTAAACAAGTTGGATTAGATTCAATTATTACAAATAATCTTCCTTTTGCTACAACTGCAGAAATAGATAATGTATTAATAAGCAATCCAGAATTATATAGTTCAGGAAGAACAACAGGTCCTAAAGGTGGAGCTAGTTGCCCCATGAGAATTTTTACAACAACTGGAAGTTTTAATATTAGTTATAGTAACCAAAATGGACAATGTTCAGGTGCCAACCCTGGAAATTGTACATTAATTGAAATGGAAGATATTATAGGATACTTTAAACCTATCTTAGAAAATCCTACATCACAGAATCCAGATGAAGGGTTTTGTTGTAATCCAGTAAGAGGTGGAGATTCAGGATCAGGTTTAATTGCTAACATAGGAGGAACTATAAAAGTAATTGGACTAGTTTTTGCTGGAGGTGGAGCAGGTTGTGATGGAGGGGCTAACTCATATACAGTTGGTTGGGCCTGTAGAATAGATGAAGTAGCTAGTCAATTAGGAATTACTAGTCTTAACGCAGGTGACCTACTCACTGTTGTAAATAACGCCTCAATAGAATACATAACAGAAATTGGAGGAAGTGATCAAATAAATAAAGAATGTGGAGGAACAACTTACTGGCAAGTTGGTCTAACAGACACATTAGATAACCCTTGTTAAAATATAAAATATCATGTCAAATAATTGCTCAAATTGCTATAACGGATGTACTGAGATAACCTCAGACAAATGCGTTAAATATACAGGGGTAGAGGTCCCTGTTCTAGGAATACAAAATGGAGACTCTCTATCTTATGTAGAGCAGTCAATAATAGGTTTTTTAACCTCAACTCTTGATGGTACAGGAATATTTCCTGTAGTACCACAGACAGATATATGTCCAAGTTTACAAGCAGAACTAGACGATTGTAACCCACTTTCATTAAATAACTACTTAACAGGAATAGTAAAGTTTTTATGTAACCTCGAGGAACAAGTTATTGATATTGCAGACCCTGAAGTTTCAACTGTAACATATGATTTAAATTGCATCAGTGGTGGTATTTCATCACCTGATCCAACATCAACAGAAGCAGTTTTACAGGCTGTCATAGATAAAGTTTGTTTAATAGCTGAAGATCTAGCAAATTTTATTACTTTTGTAGATAATACGTATGTTAAAGTTTCAGATATAAATACGTATATTGAAAACTATATACAAAATGATCCAAGTGAACAGCTTATTGCTAACAGGATGGTTCCTTTTTCAATTGTTGCTGCTACTGGAGGTGCTGCATTTCTTAACAACTTTAATGCTTCTGGTGCTGGTATAGGTAACTGGGAAAGGATATATCTATGTAATGGCGAAAATGGAACTCCTGATTTAAGAGGTAGAGTGCTAGTTGGAACTAGTGATGGAAGTATGAGTGGTGGAGCAATGGATATATCTGTAGATCCTGCTCAACCTGAGAACCCAACTTATACAATATCAACTACAGAAGGTAGTAATAGTGTAGTTTTAACTGAAGGACAAATTCCTTCACATATACACGATGTTACTATTGGACCATCAACACCTACACTAACTCCTACAGGATGGGCAGCAGGACCTTATGTTGGTAATAGTATTCCTGGAGGTGGAGGATTTAAAGGTGGAGACAATGGCTTTAGACAAAGACAGTTTAATGCAGACCCTCTTCCTCCACACACACATACTGTTACTCTTGATCCTACAGGTGGAGGACAATCACATAGTAACTACCAGCCTGGACGTGGAGTATATTATATAATTTACATACCTTAAAACAAAATAAAATGGCATACCTACCTGTAAACCCTTGCTGCACTGATGTAGTTTTAAATAACCCTTGTGGATGCACAAGTACATCTAATCAATGTAATAACTCCTGTGGAACAAATGGGACTGTATCAAGCACAGTTGTGTACGATGGCCCAACTCTTCCAGGATCTGGTGTAGAAGCTTGTGACACAATCAATGTAGCATTATCAAAAATAGACTCTGTTCTTGTCGAGTTAAAAAGTCAAGTTACAGCTAACACTAGTGATATTTCTGCTATTAAAGAGCAGATAATAAACATTAACTCACAAATAACAAACATTAATAACAACTGCTGTTCATAATGATGACCGTGCTACTAACCATATCTCAGATAGGATCTGATAGCTCTACATTCGACTTATACTCAGATGTAGATAATTTCAATGCTCCTTTTGAAACAAATATCTCAGCCGCTGACTTGTTAAATGGATATACTAGTTCTCTAGTTCCAGATTATGCAAGTATTGTACGAGTGAAATCTTTGGGTAAGTGCGTTAATTATCTGGATATAGTTTTACAAAATATAACAACAACAACAACTTTAATACCTTAAACCATGTTAATACAAATAAGCATAACCATTCCCCCTGGAGGCGCTGCTGGACCATTTGACTTATATTCAGATGTGGACGGATTCACAACTCCATTTGAAACACAAGTCCCAGCTGTAGATTTAGTAGCTGGATATACAGTTACACTTCCTATGGGAGCAACCATTATACGAGTTTGCTCTGTTGGTACATGTGAAAATTGTATTGACTTACCAACTAATTGTCCAACTACTACTACTAGTACAACTGTTGAACCTACCACCACAACAACAACAACGGTAGATCCGACAACCACAACTACTACTACTGCAGAACCAACTACAACAACAACTAGTACTAGTACAAGTACAACCACTACAACTAGTACTAGTAGTACAACCACTACAACTACCACTGCATCTCCTAAGTTTCAGTATGAACTTATTACAAATACTCCTTTAGATATAGGAACCGTTAATCTTGTAATAGAAGTTGATTCTGTTCAAGTGGTGAATGAAACAATAAGTGTTGGTAATACATCTCAAGTAGGAACATTAAACCTTACTGCTGGTCAAGTTGTAACAGCAACAATGACTAACACTAAAACAGGTACATTTAACTTTGGTAATAAAATAACAAAAGATGGAGTTTTATATCAACCACAAGACAACTGTGAACCTTGTGTAAATGAGTTAATTACATCACTATCCTCTTCATATACAATGGGAAGTGCTAACACTACATTTGTGTTCCAAGGTGATATTAATCCTCCTACAACAACAACCACAACATCATCATCAACAACCACTACAACTACTACAGCTGCAGATCTGAAGTTGGATTGGGAGCTTTTGACAACCACACCTGCAGATATAGATACTGTTAGTGTAGAAATACTTGCAGATAATGTAGTTGTAGATACAGGTTCAATCACTAGTGCATCTAATCCTTTTGGAGGAAGTCCTCTAATTCAAAGTGGAGCTAATGTAGTAGTGAATGTAACAAATGCAAAGTCAGGAAATAATGTATTTGAAAATGTCGCACGAATAGGTTTAAATGTTAATCCACCGCAGACTGTTGTCCTGAATGATCAAGGATCTGCAACAGGTTCACTTGTTTCTACCTTTAGTTTTATCATGGCAGTTTCAACAACATATCTTGATATAACAGGGAATGTTTTGGTACCAACAACAACTACTACTACCACTGTTGAACCCACAACAACTACCACTACGACTAGTGCTGTAGGGACTTGTGATTTAGGTACTATAACAATAACTGCACCTTCTCAAGCAACAACGACTACTACTAGTAGCACAACCACTACAACTACTACAGTGGGTGGGTTGACACAGGGGTTACTGAGTTTGACTCCGCAATCTTCTGCTGCACTAGCATGTGTTCAATCTACAATATTGGATGTTTGGATATCTAATGTAAATGCTAGTAATATTCCTACAAACAACTCGATTGTTTACACTAATTTTCAAGGAACTACCACGTATACAGGAACAGGAGATTGGCACATTGTTGATATAAATGGATCTGTTGGTAACTCTTCTTTTACAATTGGAGCTAACGGACAAGTTAGTGGTCCAATATCTCTATGTTAATCTATAAATCTTAAAACAATATAATATGGCATTTCAAGCAAATATAAAAATAACAGGACAGTATGGGGCTGACTCAGGACCTTGTGACATATATCAAAATGGTGATTTCTATACAACTCCTATAGCCACTGGTGTATTAATGTCCCAACTCACCTCACCGCTGGGAGTTAATGTTGGGTGTAATCCAAGTACAACAGCACTCAAAATTCAGAACACTGGAACGTGTTCAAACTTTGAGAATGTTGCAATCACATTCATAAGTTGATATGACAGGCTTAATAAAAATAAATACAATAGGTGGAGATCTTCACTTGTTTAACATCTACTCAGACATAAATAACTTTACAGCTCCATTTGCAACAAATGTAACTAGAGATGAATTGTTAGATAAAACTGGTAATGGAGGTTATGCAACTGATCAGATCCCTGATCTAGCAACAATTATTAGAGTCATGGCAATCGATGAAGGAATATTCCTAGATATTAATGTATAAAAAGTCTTGTTTTGTTGGTTTTACAAGGCTTCTCCTAGGGTTATTAGTAGCCCTAGGAGTTTTTTATTTATAACTAAATTGATTATAAATAATAACCTGGTTTAGTAAATTTATTTGTAATATCCAAAATAAATTTTATATATTTACAATATTTTTTAACTAAAGCACAATTACATGTCGTATAATGAGAAAGTACTCAGACAGCTAGAGGGACTACTGAGCTGGAAAAAAAGTAAAAAGTTTTATGCTGAAAAGCTAAACATAACAGAAGATGAGGTAGATGAACTAATTAAGGAAATAAGAAGTAGAGAGAAAGATGAAGGAGAGGTGTTTTTAAAAACATCAAATACATCAGAAACCTTTGAATCACTAAAGAAGGTTAACAGTGAAAAGGGAACAATAGAGAGTACAATTACTATTGATTATGAACCCAAAAATCACCTGGAGTTAGCAAAGCTTCACAAAATAGATCTAGACAAATATATAATTACAAACTACTGGTCTAAAGTACTTCCAAGCGGAAAGTTTACTTCCTCAGTATTTTCAAAGAGGAAGACACCAAAAGATTACACAGCTGATGATTTCAGCAAGTTCTTAGAGAACTATAAATCAAACTACACTCCTATTCCTGCTCCTGAAATGGGGCTGCTATCTCTGGTAGATATTGAGTTATCTTTATCAGATTACCACTTAGCTAAAAGATATGTTGATGGAGATAATGATCCAGAAACTAGAGCTAATAGGTTTGTAAAAATAGCAGAATCTTTAATTCATAAAGTTAGATCTATTTATAATATAAATAAAGTAGTGTTTCCTATATCTAATGATTTCTTTCATACAGATAATTATCAGAACACTACAACTAATGGTACTCCTCAAGATATAATATTAGATTATGCATCAGAGTATGAGATGGGATTTAACCTTTTAGTAGATACTATTAAAATGTTGAAGAGTAATTCTAAACATGTTGAGGTTATTTTAGTACAAGGTAATCACGATAGAACTAAATCATATTACTTAGCTCATGCACTAGATATATTTTTTAAAGAAGATGAGAACATATCATTTGTTAGAGAAGAAGGATTAGTTAAAGCAACTGTAGTGGGTAATACGTTTATTGGATTTCATCACGGTAACTGTAAGATTGATGCACTTCCTTTATTATTTGCTACACATCCAACTTATAGTAAGTGGTTTGGAGATGCTACGTATAGAGAAGTTCATACAGGTGACAAGCATCATTATATGGCAAAGGAAATAAAAGGAGTTAGGATACAACAAATGCCTAGTTTATCTGGAACAGATAGGTGGCATAAAGATAATAATTTTGTACACAGTGTACGAGCTGCTCTAGCTTTGGTCTATGATTTTAAAGTAGGCAAGGTAGCTGAATTTGAAGAAAGAATATAATTATGGCAACATTAAGAAAATTGGTTTCAGATGTGCGATCTACGCATAAGATTTTATCAACTGATGCACTTATTACAGACAGAGCAATTTCTTCTGAAATAAGAAATAATGCCTTGACGTTAATTAAAAGAGAAACCAATGTAAGGAAACTATGGGCTAGTGATACCCTGTTTACTACCATTCCTTGTTTAGAGATGGTAGAGGTTCCTATTTCAGAATGTTGTGAATATGCTGACCCTTGTACTGTAGCAAGAACTAAATTTAAGCTACCTAGAATATCAGAAGGTAACTATCAATATGTAATTCAAGGTGTTTATTCTATAAATGCTATGGGAGGGAAAGGTACTAAATTAAAAGAAATAACAATAAACAGATATTTAAATATACTAAAACTTAGACTAATTAAAAAGGAAAGTTATTTTTGGATATCTAACGGTTACTTGTATGTGAGTAACCCATTATTAAAATCAATAAGGTTGGCAGCGTTGTTTGAGGAAGATGTGCCTAATGAAATAATGTACCCAGATTGTGATTGTGGTACAAATTATTCTACAGAGGATCTATGTAAGAATCCGCTAGATAAAGAATATGCACTTCCTGGATACTTAGAGCAACAAGTTCTTGCAATGACTTCTACAAAACTTTTATCTACATATTTTCAAATTAAGACAGATATGAGCAATGAAGGAATAGATGGACAAGCACCAAATGCCCAGCCTACAAACTAATAACAAATGGCTAGAGTCTCTGTTGATTGGAGAAGTGCAAGTAAAGATAACTACAATGATTTCTGTAAGAAACACCCTTTGGTGAATCTGTCTTTTAATGAGTGGAGAAATATATTGTATCAGTACAATGATGCATTTAAACACTATATATTAGAAACAGGAAAGAAAGAAAAGTTAGTAGGTAGCCTTGGACAATTTTCTGTAAATAAAAAGAAAAGAAGAAAAGTAAAAGGTATAGACGGTAAAGAGTTTGTCAACTTACCTATTGACTGGCAGAAAACTAAAGAGAAAGGAAAAGTTATATATAACTTTAACTATCATACAGAAGGATATTTCTTTGGGTGGATGTGGTTTAAAGAGAGTGCTAGATTTAGAAACTCTGAACTATGGTACTTTAAGCCCTCAAGAATTACCTCAAGATTATTATCACACTATATAAAAACTGACGATAAGTACCAACACATGTATCATGAATGGAAAAAATAAGTTATGTCGTACTATTATAAATACAATTTTATTTCCCCAGAGCCTATTTACGCTACTGTAAAAGAAGAACTTAAAAGTTACTTTGATACAGGCGCTGTAGATGATTTGCTCTTTCCTACCTATCTAGACAAGTGTCTAAGAAAGTTAGGCAGAACTACTTATGTAATAAGTGAACAGGTGTTGTTTATTGAAGACTTTCAAGCAAGGTTACCAGATAACTTTCATGCTGTCAGAGAAGCTTGGATGTGTGCTGAGGTGCCAGGAAACCCTTACCCTTCTGCCACATCATTCTACTCACAGGCAGCTAATGCAACAACTATACAAATATCTCCATTAACTATAGGAGGAACTCCTTGTAATAATCCTAGTTGTCAACACCCAAATTGCGATGGGACATGTATGCCTGAATTAGTTCAAGCAGTGTATAAAACAAATAATGAAATAGCTAGATCATATAGACATAGTTATTTATTAAAACCAGGTAACATTTCTACAAGACAACAGTGTGATGTAAATTACAGAAATGACTGGAACAATTTTGCACCTCCTGTAAGAGAGTTTACCCCTGGGTCTGCAAATTATGATTCATTTGATATTAGAGATAATAAGTTTGTAACCAACTTCAGAAGTGGCGTAGTTCACTTATTGTTTTATGCTACAGAGTATGACACAACAGGAAATCAATTGGTTCCTGATAATTATCGTATAGCAGAGTATGTTGAATCGTTTCTTAAGTTCAAAGTTTTTGAAATATTAACCAATCAAACAAACGATGAAACTTTTAATCAACTTCAACAAAAGCTGGCTTACTATAAACAAGAATATAGTGAGAAGTATATAGAAGCAGAGATTGAAATAAAAAAACAAACTCCTTGGGAGAAACAAAGGAGAATAAAAAAAGACTTGAATAGGTTCAATAAGTATGAGCTTCCAACTCGTACAAATAGATACGGTACAAGAAGAAGACGCAATAATTAAGAATTATGGCTAAACAGCAATCAAAAAAAGATTCTGACAAAAAAAAGGAGCAGGGTAATATTAGATTAAATCCAAGTGTTGCTAGGACAGGATTAAACCTAGACAGCTCTATTAATCAAGTTGGTCCTGGAAGGCTTACGTATGCTTTAAATGCTGCTGTAGAAAACTTTGACTCTAGTTCTGTAAACTATCAGAATGAGCCAGGTAATGAGTTGTGTTTAGATTTTCCTTCAGGATATAAACTCATTGGTTCTCATTTTATTCCTGAGAAACGTAAGAATATATTCTTTTTAGCCAACCCAAACACAGGAGATAGCGAGATTGGATTTATGGACAATAATGATTGTCAATATCAAACACTTGTAAATGCTCCTTGTCTTAACTTTGATGTAAATCACCCCATTCCTAAAGTTGTACACAGAATAACAAACTGTACAACAGAACTCTATTGGACAGATGGAGTTAATCCTAGAAGATATTTAGACATAGAAAATATCCCTTATGTGATTTCTTTGACACCAGAGGGTAGTATTTGTGGTGCTACAGAAACTGATCAACTTGATTGCAATCAACTTAAACTTCAACCTAATTTTAATATACCTCAATTGATGATCACTCAGATCAGAAATATAGGTAACTTAACAGCAGGTACATATCAATTTGCAGCTCAATACTCAGATGCAAGTGGCAATGAACTTACTTCATATTATTCTGTAACTAACCCTTTACCTATTTCTGATGAGTTTACAACAACAGTAAACTTTGATTATCCAGTGGGTAAGTCTATTGTTGTGGGTGTATCTAATTTAGATCTATCAGGACAGTTTGAATATTACAACTTAGCTGTAATAAAAACTATAAACAATATAACTTCAGTTGAAATTGTTGGTACATATAGTATTGAGGATTCTACAAGAGAAATAACTTATACAGGAGGAGATCAATCACCTATACAACTTTCCATATCAGATATATTTGAAAAGTTTCCATATTATGATATTGCACAAGATGTTACAGCTGTACAAGATGTTCTTGTGTGGGATAATCTTACATCTATTGATAGAATTAACTACCAGTCAATTGCAAATCAAATAACACTTGGTTGGGAGACACATAGAATACCAGCAGACGAAAATTATGCAGATGAAATAAATGCTGTAAATCTTCGTGGATACATGCGTGATGAGGTGTATGCATTTGAAATAGTATTCTTGTTAAAGAATGGTAAACAGACAGATGGTTTTCATATTCCAGGAAGAGAGAGAGGTAACGAAGAGTCTTATCCTGATGTAGCTGATTCAGGTCCTAATCAAAATAACGATTTTATTGGAGACCCTGACTATTATTCTGGTGATATAGGATTTAAACCTTGGTGGAAAATATACAACACAGCATCTGTAACAGGAAATTCTACAGGACAATCTAGTGATTCAAATTACAAAGGACCATGGGAATATGGTGAGTTTGCATATTGGGAATCAACAGAAACGTATCCTTGTGAACCAGATGTTTGGGGAGATTTATCTGAACAACCTATCAGGCATCACAAGTTTCCAGATGTGGCAGTAAGTCCTATTATAGAAAATGGACCAATAGTATATGACAATAATAAAATTGTTCCTACAATGCAGAACGATGCTGTATTTCCTATTGGTGTACGATTGGATAATTTGCAGGTATCTACATTAATACAGAATTCTGGACTAACACAAGATCAGAAAGACGATATTGTTGCCTACAAGATTGTAAGAGGTGATAGAGGAACAAACAAGTCTGTAATAGCAAAAGGTATACTTAGAAACGTAAACAAGTATACTAGAGATGAAGAAGACTACTACTACCCTAACTATCCATACAATGACTTATCTTCAGATCCATATGTGCTAGCTAACAATAATGCCTGGTCAGCTGACTCTGAAGCATACTTGGTGTATTTACCAGAAGCTGAACCAGATAGAAGTACTTTTCTTGCAATAATACAAGGACTTGAAGTAACAGTAAATGAAAATGAGGGTGTATTTGAGTATACTAGTGCACTGAATGGTAAAGTGACACAAGCAGTTATACAATTAGATGAAATTGTTGAAATTTGCTCATTGACAAGACCTGTTCCACTTTTAGGTAAGATGGTAATTGGTCCTGGTAATTATGATGTGTGGAGATGTTTTACTGATAATCGAAATACTACTTGCGGACATGAAATAGAATGGAAAGATCCATTTACTGATTGGAATGATACACCATATGTTAATGAAGTTTCCAGGACTAAGTTTCTGAATGATGATGGTTTCTTAGGTATTGAAGGTAGTGACAAATATACAGTAATTACTAAAGTGGGTGGTGTAGTTAATACTATATATTGTGGGAGAGTATGGACACCTATTGGTTGGAAGGACTGTTGTAGAGCAAGAAAAACATTAATGGAACCTCTGGAGTTTGGTCCTGGAGAAGTAGAAACCCCTCCAGGGGTTGCTATAGGTGCTGATTATGAAGGAAATAGTACAAGTAACAATAGTTGGAGAAACAGAAGAACAAGGAGTAGAAGATCCTCTTTAGGTTGTAAAGATGAAAAACCTCAACCTTCAATTGAAGAACAAGAAGATGGAGAGATTACATACAGACAAGTATTTAATTCACCAGAGACATCATTTGGACAACCATTCTTAGGAAGTGTATTAAAGCTTGAGAGTGTAATGTTTGGTGGTGGGAAAGCTCATTGGGTACAAGTTAAAGATAATGCTAACTACAAGCTTCTTTCTAAAGAGGCCCAACAAGATGCATTAGATAGTTCAAAGAAAATGGCTGACCTATCAGACCCACAAAGTTTTGGTGTGATGTTTACAGCATATCAAGCATACCTAACAATCTATGTAAATGGTATTACAAGAAAGAACTATGGGATGTCGTTTAACTCTAGAGCTAGTTATGATTATTCTTTTGATATAGCTAATAATATAAATGGAGGAATTAAACAAAGGGATATAGATTTAACTAGATACTTGATACCAGGTGTACAATCGTTAGGTCCTAAGGAAGAGTACTCTATAAATAACTGGAACAGAGAGACTTCTGTATTTATAAAAACATTAGATGAAAGAGAATTACCTAGCAGTACTACATTGTCCGTTCCTCCTCTACCTTTCCCAAGTCAAACACCTAGTTTACTTAATGGGGCTGATCCATACATAGAAGATGATTCTAGGTTTACAATAGGTAATAAAGGTGCATGCGCCACTCCTGAAAAAGAACAAGATCTTACAGTAGTGTCATACTATGCATCTATGAAAAACATTTTTCCAAATCAATACGGACAAATATATTCATATACTACTATTGATACAGGGTACCAAGCACTTATAAAAGACACAGGAACTTCTACAATATTTGGTGGAGATACATTTATTTCTAGATTTGCGTTTAAAACAAAACTACCATTCTTTATAGATAACAGAGTGGGTGCTCCTGATGACAGTGATATATTTTACGATGAGATTGGTAATATCGGATATCCAAGATACTGGCATTCTTCAAGATCTATATTAGAAGACTATGACTTTGAGACAAATGGTCAAACGACTCCTGTAAGAAACTTAATTTCATATAAGGCACACAACTTTGATTGTCCTAATGATCCATCTACTATACCTGTAGGAGGAGGAGCATATAGAACTTTCTATGATGGGTTTATGTATTTGTTTGCATATGGTATTCCAAACTTCTATTGCGAAACTACATATAATACAGACTTACGTCAAGCATTTAATAACAAAGAAGGAGACTTCTGGCCTCATGTAAGCTCTGGTATTCCTGATGATTGGTTACAAGAAACAAATGTACCTATCGCTCAAGATAACACATACTATTATAATGTAACTTACTCTAAACAAAATAAAGAGAATGTATTTTCACATCTTCCTCCAGACTGGCAAGATGACTTATGTTACACAGTGTTTCCATTTAGAGCTATTTATTCAGATGCAGCTATAACAACTGCTGACTCTAGGGTTAATAACTGGTTAGTTTATAGAGCATTATCATTTCATGACTTCCCACAGAATTATGGAAACCTTACATCGTTAGATGGTATTCAGAATAAAGCAATACTTGCACGTTTTGAGAATAAGTCATTGTTGTACAATAATCTTCTTACAATTGATACAAGTAATCCACAGGCTGCATACATTGGTAATCCAAGATTATTTGATAGTTCTCCACCAATTGATTTTGCTGAAACAGATCTCGGATATGTAGGATCCCAAAATAAGTTTTTATTAAAAATACCTCAAGGGCAGATAACTGTAGATGCTAAGAGAGGACAAGTGTTCTTAGTTTCAGGACCTAAAGTTCAAGATCTTACATCATTTGGTTCTGGTGTAAATAGGTTTATGATAGATCATTTACCTTTTGAAATACTTCAACATTTTCCAAACGTACCTACAGACAATCATTTTAACGGTATTGGGTTACATGGTGTATATGATAGTAAGTTTGAAAGAATAATTATTAGCAAGCTTGATTACATCCCTCTTCGTGACGACATTCAATATGATGAAGATACAGGAGAGTTTTATATTGAAGGTACAACTGCTAGTCTTTTTAGACAAGCAGACCCAACTGCAAATTTAAAAACAAATTGTCTTACATATATAAGTGATCAATTCAGTGGAACTTTAGAAGTGGAATATCAACCTTGTGATGATGATGTAGTATTAAATTTTACATTTGAATGCAACTCTATTTGTTCAGAGGTTCCAATACCTTGTAATCAACGCATAGTTTCTACTAATGTAAGATTATTTCCTGCAGAACCATGTGGAGGAACTACTACTACCACTACAACGAATGATACTACTACAACTAGTACTACTCGCCCTATTAAGCCAACCACTACTACAACAACTACAGTAGAGGTAACTACCACCACTACAACCTTAGAAGAAGTTCCTAGTGACCCTCCAAGACATATTGTATACCTTGAAGATGAAGAATACTTTTGTAATAAATCTTGGACAATATCTTTTGATTTCAATACAAAGAGTTGGATATCTTTTCATTCATATATTCCAAACTTCTACATAGGAGAGAACAACTTCTTCTATTCTGGAAAAAATGGATGTTGTACAAGTGATGGTTCTGGAAATCTTGAAGTTATAGCAGGTGAACTATTGCCTCCTACTTTACCAACCACCACTACCACTACTACAAAAACAACATTGTTTCCAATTACAACAACTACTACTACATTTAGAGATTTAGTAATAGAGGGTGGTGAAGTTAGACCTACTTCTTGTGAACTTACTGGTGGTACAGGAATAATAACAATAACTACCACTACAACAGTTCCATGCTACACTCCATCAGAGAATTCAATAACTGATAGTTTTTTAGAAGGATATCAAATAGTTGGAGGATCTCCAGTAGTAAGCACGAGTTCATCACAAGATGCATGTAAAGCAATGAACTTAATATCTCCAAATATATTACCAATTCAAATAAAAGTTGCTTATGATAATTATAGTATAGGTGAAAAGATTTATATTTGGGATTCATTTGTTCCATATTGTGAAAGTCTTTCAGAAGGTTGGTATTCTAAGGTTTCTTATGGAAAAAAGAACAACAGTGTCTTTTATGTAGCTTCTAATTCTAGAATCGAACAAATAGAATATTGTGATTACTGTTTAAGTGAAACTACTACTGTAGCTCCTCAACCATTGTTAGATGAATGTTGTGGATTTGTTTCAGTAACTCCTGAAGGAATATATGTAAGTACAGCTTCTCAAGATTTTAGTGAAACACAAGTTGATGGTTATGTGGATGTTCCAGGATTTGTATACTCAGCAACAACAGGTGTTGCTTTTACATCAAATAAGTTATGGACTATAGATTCAACCATAAAGGAATGGGATATTACACTCTCTCCATTTACAGCAACATTCAACAGAGATATACCATATGCAGGTTTTCCTGGAGGCATTGCAGGTAATATTGCACTAAGTGATACAGTATTATTAGGTGTAGATTCTACTGTAGCTCCACAGAAGATTCTAGAAATAGATGTTACAGAAAATATACCTGTAATAAATGTACAATTTGAAATACAACTAAATAGAGTTGTTGAAAGTAATTTATTATACACTAAAGAAAATAAGTTAGTTTTAATATCTAAAGACGGACTAGACTACTACATCACACAATTTGATTACTCTAATGGTAATGTTGAATTAGATGTAAGTCTTGGACAGCTCACTGGACGTATTATGTTATTAGAATGTGACTGTATAATTAAAGTTTTAATTGACGATATATTATATATATTTGATTCAAGCGAAGGTCTTGTTGATGTAACTGAAAATAATTTAACTGATCAAGGTGAGTCTGTAGATTTCAAAACACTAAGTCAATCAGCAGCATATATAAATTGTGGAATTGAAAATACAACCACAACAAGTACTAGCACATCTACCACAACTAGCACCACTACGCTTTCACCAACTTGTAATGAGTATGAAGTAAGTGGACCAATAGCAACATACTATACAGATTGTTTTGGTCAGCAACAAGTAATAAGTTTAGGTAGTGGACAAACACAAATAGTATGTGCAAGTATAGGAATAATAGGAGCAACATTAATAGGACCATGTAACAACCCAGTTTAATATGAAAACAATAGTAATAAAATTAACTTTTTCTGGACCAACCGCAGGCCCATTTGATATACTTCGTGAATCAAGAAGTATGTTAAAAGGAGCTGTGAGTAGAGAGATGTTAATAAATGGAATTACTGTTGATGTTGAGGATAGTGATAAATCAATTATAGTCAGATCAATTGGAGATTGTAAATTTGAAAAATTTGTAACACTTAAAGACATTCCTACAGATGAATATCAGGCAGCTACATATAGTCAAGATACCACAGGATGTTTGTGGACACATTTAAAGAACCCACAGATATATAATTATTACTATGGTAACATTGAACCTTATATTATAGAATATCCATTCTCTTATAAATATAATGATGAGATACTTCAGAATGTAAAAGACTATAGTAAAGTTTATAGATACCTACCTTCAACAACTGGATATTTTGATAATAATAGAAAGGTGCAAGTAGATGATAAATGGTTTAACAAGGCTGTATTATATAACGGCCAACAGTCTACAGGATTACTAGAACTTGTTCCTAAGCCAGAAAATAATCTGTCAGCGTACATGCAGTATCCTGTATTAAACAATGACAGTAAGACTATTACGTTTACCAAAAGTGATAACTTTTATCAGTATAACACATTCTGGGCATTGCAGAAAGATGAGCAGGTTCCACTATTTAATACATCTTGTGAATCTCTTTCTATTGATAAAGTTATTAATCAATCTAATATGGACTATGGTCCTAAATCATTTGGTAAGTCAACCCTTAGAGCTAAAAACTTAAAGGTGAGACATATACTTGATGACTCATCAACAACACACATTATAAGTCAGTTTATTGTAACACCATCACAAATATCATATAAGTAATGGCAAAAGGTTTAACAGCATCTAAAGCAAAGAAGATACTCGAAGATGGAACAGCTCGAGGTAAAGCGCTTACAGAGAAACAAAAGAAGTTCTTTGGAGCTGTTGCTGGTGGTGCTACGCCTTTAAAAAAGCTGAATGGTGGTTGGTTAGATAAGTTTGCTATGGGAGGAAGTCTTCCTGGTGCGTCTGGTATGATGTATGCACGTACGTCTGGAACATCTCCTGAAGAACCTAAGAAAGCTCAGGAGGGCACTATACAATTAGATGAGGTAGTTGTAACTGCACCAGGAAGAAAGAAAGATACAGCCTTTCGTGACTCAGATAAAGATGGGAATGTAGTTTCACGATTTTTGAATGTAGGTAGGGGAAAGAAAAGAGAAGAGTTATTTAAGGACATGCCTGAGTATTTGCAAATCAATGATGATGGTGATTATGTTCTTTCGATAGATCAACAGAAAGAACTTAAAAATCTAGGCATTACAGACTTAGATAGTTATAATGATTATTTTGGAACAAATTATAGTAGAGATAATGCATTAAATGAGTTTAATTATCTAAACTACTATAAGCCTCAATATGATGATATGATTAGTAGTATTCATGGTGCTACTAATCAAGCAGCAGAAAACATAATGACAGCTGCATCGTTTATACCTGCAGTAAGAGGTGCTGGTTTATTGTCTAAAATACCACAGGCATATCGATCTGTTGCTGGCCCTATTGGACAAGCTTATAGATATACTGCTAACACTCCTGTTGGAAAAGCTGCTTCTAAATATATAGGAAAACCTTTTTCTAAGGCAATGAATTATAAACCATTAGGTGGGCCACTTAGTATAGGAAACTATGCTGATGCTGCTGCTTTAGGTTATAGTAGTTATAACATTGGTCCAGATGTAAAAGAACTATATAACAATCCTAGTTGGTCTGCTGCAGGAAATGTAGGTTTAGATGCTTTAGGATTTACTCCTTTGCTAAATAAAAAGTTTACTAAACCTCTTATGACTATTGGTAAGTACTATACAAATCCTTTAGGAAGTGCTTTTAAAATAGGTATGAAAAATCCTAAAATACCAACTTTTCTTACCAGAGGTCAGAACCCACCAAATAAACTTCTTACTAATCCTAAAATAGACGCAGATAACTTTATGCAATCATGGACAAATCCTAACAATCCAAGTTTTGTTGGTAAGTTTGATGCTCAGATATTGAAGCCTTTTCCTAATGCATCAATGAGTGAAAATTATCTTAGAGTTAAGACAAGAGAACTAAATGTGTTACAACAACAATTAGATGATTTTGTGGAAGCAACAGGTACTAATGTTCTTCCTAAAGCAAAATCTCTTCAAAAAAGTATTGATGCTTTAACCAGTGAAATCAATCTGTTCTACCGTCCACTACGTGGTAACCTGGCAAGAACCAACATGAAAGCAATACAGGCTGGTGAGTTTAATACTGTATATAGTACTACAGGATATTCTCCTGGATCTGGAGGAACATACTTTGTCCCTAGTGCTAGTCAGCCTATGAACACTTGGAAATATATGTATCCAAATCAGCCAAATAAAATAGGTGTAGGTAATAATAGTGTTGTTAAGATAAATGAGGTGCCTGTAGGAGCCACTGATGCTGTTAAAAATAAAGCTAAAACAAGGGAAATGTTAACAGGTATACATGAAACCCTTGGTCATGCTAGTAATGCAGGAGGAACTGCTTTAACTAAACAGACTAACGACTTAATTAAAAGTGCACTCAAGAAAAATCCAAAAATAAAAGAGGGATCAGCTGATTGGGTTAAAGACTTTTTTAAGGACCCTAATGCAACTTTTAAAGACTGGGCAGACTATTTAGAAGACCCTACAGAAGTGGTTGCAAGAGTGCAGGAGATTAGAAGACAATACATTCCAAAAGAGTTCTGGGGAACTGACAAACAATATGAAATAACAGATAAGTTAGTTGATAGAATATTTAGAGATGGACTTTCTGGTAAGGCTAAATTACCTGCAGATTTCTTTAGAGTAGTAGATAAAAAAGGACTCAAGAAGTTAATGAAAGGTATATATGCTACTATACCATTAGCTGCAGGTGCTAACGAAATATTAGAAACTGAAACTACTAAATTCAAAGATGGTGGAAGATGCTGGCCAGGATATAAAGCAGTTGCTGGTAAGACACCTTTTAGTAAGGGTAGTTGTCAGAAGGCTCAAGAAGGAACAATTGTAGACATTGCAAGAAGATATGCAGATAATAAAACTGATGGACTAAGACCTGCTGTTGGTGCTGTAGATAAACTTAAAGCAATTTTTAATGGTGAAGATGGTTGTGTAAAAGATAATACATGTGTACAAGTTGTAAAAGAAATAGTAAATGAGGCTTCTATTGGTAAGGAAAATGCTCCTTATATTCCTGCAGATATATTTAACAATAGAGAGTTTAGAAAAAACTATAAAGACTATGGTTTTTTAGAAGTTAGACCAGAAGATGGTGGAGAAAGGTTTAGAGAGGATGAATTACGACCAGGAGATATATTACAATATTATTATAATAAAGATTCTGAAGGTGTAAAGGAAGGAGATGGTTTTATAGGATTCCCATATCATCTGGGTGTGTATGATGAGTTAGATCAATACATTAGTGATGGAGATGTGGACCACCCTACAGAAAGACAGAACATGTACATAGATGCAGATGGTAATAAAAAAGATCCTTTCTATGTGTATAGACCAAAAGAAAAAAGAAATGGTGGATGGCTAGATAAGTTCCAAAAAGGTGGTGTGATACAAGATAGAAAAAAGAAGGGAGACTCTGCACTTAAAAATTGGTATTATAACCAAGAAGATGTTTTAGGTTCTTATACAATGGGAGATAAGGTGGACGATAGTTGGTTAGCCAATTGGATTAGTCATCCTGAAACCAAAAAAAGAATTGCTAATTTAAATACACCTTATATTAGTTCTTTTGACACAGAAGAAACTAAAAATAAAATACTAGAAAAAGCAAACATTAACGCTCAAGAAGAAATTGATGAAGCTATTAATGATTTAAGAGAAACACCTGTATATGCAAAATCTGTTGGTAATTATAAAGATTTAAATTATAACAATAAAATTCAAGGGTTTAATCTCAGTTCTCTAGATTTATTTAATTTATCAAAGAATGCTTTAGCTCATTTTTTACCTGATGATAATGCTATATATGATCCAACAGGTGATAAAGCGGTTACTACTCATGAATTATCTCATGCTACAAGAGATTATTCACGAAGTAGAGAAATTGATATGAATAAAGCTATTGACTATAAATATAGAAGGCCTGATGAAATTTTGTTTAGAGAAACGATTAGTCGATATCAGGATTTTGACAAAGAAGAACTAGATTCGTACAAAAATAACCATCCTGCTTACTTAAAACATCATCAAGACTACATAGATTATTTAAATGACGATGGTTATTACCAAAGAATAATGGAGATTAGGAGAAATCTAAACGTAAACCCTGGTGAAGAAATTACAAAAGAAAAATTAGAAAAGGTTAAAAAGACTGGTGGCTACAGGGATTTAGATTTAAAATATACAGAAGATCAAATTTTAAAAATCTTAAATACTGTTGCTGATAATAGTGACATTAGTAGTAAAAACCCTTATGCTAAGAGTGGAAAAGTTATTAATGATGACAGAGGACAATGGGCATACCCTGGAAAGATAACTAAAATCAATTCCAACAATATAACAATGAAGGGTGTTAACTACCCTGTACTTGGAATATCTGACACTGGTGACAAGAAGATGATGCAACCAGGAAAAGATTACAAGTTTGATGGTAACTCTGTAACGGAGTACCCAATGGCTAAAGATGGAAAATCTTTGGTAGCCTTAGATCAATTGACTAACTTTACAAACTACAACACCCCACAACCAGGAGGCTGGTTAGACAAATATTAATAATATGAAAGCTGAATTTTTAAAAATAGCAGGCGTTAAGTCTGAAGCAGAGTTTTACAAGAAGTTTCCTTCTGAGGATGCCTTCATGAAAAAGCATGGAAAAGCTGTAAGAAAACTTATGGCTAAGAAAGCTAATATAGGAGCTATGATTCCAAACATAGAAACACCTAAAGGTAACCGTCCACCCACTCGTATAGATGAGGCTTTCTTGTTTGATACAGTAGCAAAGCAAATGGGTAAAAAGAGTTATGATGAGACACTGGAAGATATGAAAACTCAAGCTCAAATTGCTGCAGGACAACAACAACAGTCTGGTGGTAGCGGAGGAGGAATGGGTGGCATGATGTCTATGTTACCTCAACTAATGTCAATGTTTGGTGGTGAAGGTGGTGAAGGTGGATTAGGTGATCTTATATCTGGTGGTGGTATAGGTGGTGGTGGTGATATATCTGGTGCAATGAGTTCTCTTCCTATGAAAAAAGGTGGTAAAGTTAAGAAGTTTGAACCACACATGATGTATGATCCTAAAACTGGCAAGGGGTATAAAGCCAATAAGTTAAAGGATCATTTAAGAATGGAGAAGTTAGGATATTCACATGAAGCTCCAAAAGCTCAAGGAGGTGCAGCCACTCCTCAGTTTGATTTTGACTTAGGAGATTCTGGACCATCTAGAATGGGTAGATACAATCCTGACGGAAGTGCTGAATCATTTTTACAAGGAGCTGGTAGAATATACAACTCTAGAGCTGTTCAAGATTTTGGAATTCCTATTGTTAGCGATGTGATATCTATTGGTAAACAACTCAAAGCACAAAAAGAAACATTAGCTAGAGCTAAACAAAACAGAATGTTAACCGAGCTTACACTTGATGCAGCTAAATCAGAACCAGAAAAAATAGAACGTGAATACGTACGTCCTGAAGATGTTCAGAACACAGGAGAAGAATTCTTTCCTATTTATGGTGTAGGAACTAATGTTCTCAAAAATGGTGGAATGTTTAGTGACCCTGGATATGTACCTCTTGTTAATCCTAATCAACAAAAATCATTTAAGCAAGGTGGTGTACTAGGAAGTAATTCTTATTTAGTACCTAAAGCACAAGGTGGATTTGACATGGCTAATGTTTCTTATGGTGGAGGTAGTATGGGTGGTGCAGGTAAACAATTCGGTCAAATGATTGGACTATATGAAGGGACTGATGCTGGATCTAATATTGGTGGCACAATAGGTGGAACTATTGGTTCTGCATTTGGTCCTATAGGATCTGCTGTAGGTAGTTTTATTGGAAGTGGTATTGGTGACTTATTAGACAGAGATGATAGGCGAACTAGAAAAGAAAATGAAAGAGCTGAACGAGCTCAAAAAGAACTTTCTTACACAGCTATCGCTCCAGCAATACAAGCTGGATATGCCTCTCATATGGAGCAGGGTGGAAACATACCTAGTAATCCATCTATGTTAGACACAATGAAAATGGGTGGAGAGCTTAAAACACTGTGGGGTGGTAAAGCTGAAACAGTATCTTACAACCCATACGCAGGTGGTGAGAGTATTCAGTTTAAAGGAAACTCACATGACTATCGTGATCCTAAAACAGGACAAACAGGAATAGGTGTTGCATATGGAGAAGAGTCTGTTGCTAACAATGAAGCTGTTGTAGAGGTAGAGAATGAACCAGCACAGCAACTAAAAGATGGTGGAGGCGCTGAGAACTTAGTTGTGTATGGTGATCTTAAAATACCAGAAGAATACTTAGAAGAGATTGGTGATGATAGAGCTAAGGGTAAGAAGTTTAAAAAATATGTTAGTGACGTTCTTAATAAAGATGAAGCTAAAATTAATAAGAAAATGGAGAAAGCTGCTGACCTAGGACTAGAATCAGACAACACTGTATTTGGTCAATTAGAAAGATCTACAGCTGATGTTATACTTAAAGGATCTGATATGAAATTAAAAAACATTGCTGAGAAGAAAAACATCTTAGCTGATCTACAAAGTGCATTGAATGAAACGTTTGATGAGCTTGAAATAAAAGGTAATGAGTTTATTAGTAAGAATAAAATTGTTAAAGATCCAGAAAGAGCTATGAATAATATGGCTGAAGAGGGTGCCACTGTTACAGAAACTACAACTAATGGTAATTTTAACACACAACTAGGGGGAGATGATGTAGGAATGACTGTTGAAGAAGCTATTGCTGCAGGATTTGTACTTAATGAAGAAACAGGAGAATATGAAAAGTCAACTGGAGAAACTGTTGACCCAATTGATTCAGAAACTGATGCGTTAGATGAGGTTCGCCCAGGTCAAGGTAGAAATAAAGATACTGGACTATATGGTAACGTTACACAAAAAGAATATGAAGCAGCAAAAAAAGCTAACCCTTGGTTTGATTGGGAAAACTTTGACCCTACAAAGGATGCTGATGTTAGACGCTATCAAAAAGAATTTAACAAGAAAGCTAAAGAAGCTGGTTCAGATAAAAGAATAACAGTGGATGGTGACTTTGGAGAACAAACATCTAGTGCTAGATTTACTCCAGCTGCTCCAGGAGAAGAACCTAAAGTAGAGGTGGCAAAAATTAAAGAAGAACCTACTGTTACAGAAACTACAACAGTTTCTCCAAATAGAATACCTTTTCCAGTTCTTCCCCCATCAGTAGATACTAAAGGACTTGATCCTAATCAACTACTTGGAGAATATGCTGCATTATCTTCTAATACATTAGCTCCAGTATATGCTCAGACATATCAACCGAACTTAAGAGTTCCTTATGATATCTCTTTGCAGGATATGAAGAATGATGTAATTTCACAGAGTAGAGCTTTACAAAGAAATGCTACGCTGCAAGGTAACCCTGCTGCTCTTGCTCTTGCACAAGCTCCTACATATCAAGCATTAAATCAAATCAATGCTGAAGAGTTTAGACAGAATCAATCGTTTAAAAATCAAGTATATTCAGAAAACTTAGATACTCTTAATAGAGCACGCTTAACTAACTTAGGTATATATGATCAACAACAAGATAGACAAGATGAGGCTGTAGCTAAAACAAAAGCTACTACAATTGCTGCTCTTAATTCTATTTCTAGTAAGTATCAACAAAAACAATTAGAGGGTAGATTAAAACAAGTGTTTGCAAATCTTTATCCAACCTATGCTTTTGATGATGACTATAGAGCTAGAGTTCAACAATCTGCTAGATTTAGTCTTCCAGGTGGAACTGTATCAGGTATACCAGGACTTTCAACTCCAGGATTTAATCCAAACTTACAACAAGTTCCAGGAGTGATTGGAGGACTTCAAGGAATTATACAACAGCAACAACAATATCAAGAAGAGCAAAGAAGGAAAATGGAAGAGCAAGGACTCAATCCTGATATTAAATATAGAAAGATTGATAGAGCTTTAAATAGAGGAATCAATACAGAGGATATCTATGACTATGTACCTATGCAAGAACAAGAAGGAGCATATGCTAAGAGAGGAAAGACAGTTAAAAAAAATCATAAGAATAGTAACATCCTAAAAAAGCTAAGAGGTTTATAATTAAATTGATTATAAAACATTACTAAAACCTGTTAGCCATTCTTGGATAATAAAATTAATCACATTACATTTGTTAAATTATGGCATCGTATAAAGATATAATCCCTACGTTCAACCCTTATATACAACAAGAGCCTGTAGAGGCAATGATGAAAGTTGGTGTATATAAGCAGGAGCGCTATGATGAAGGGGTAAAGAAAATACAGGAGAGCATAGATAATATTGCTGGTCTTGATGTTGTTAGAGAAGTTGATAAACAATACTTGCAATCAAAACTCAATCAACTAGGTGGACAGTTATCATCTGTAGCAGGTGGAGATTTTTCTAATTTCCAACTTGTCAATTCTGTAAATGGAATGACTAATCAGATAGCCAAAGATCCTACTGTTATAAATGCAGTGTCATCAGCTGCGAGATATAGAAAAGCATTAGAAAGTAAAGATAAGCTTATATCAGAAGGTAAAGGATCTGATTCAAATGATTGGTTGTTTAACCAACAAGCTAATAAATGGTTAAACAGTGATGATCTTAAAACTCAATTCAATGCTACATATCGTCCATATAAGGATTATAATAAAGCTGCTAGAGATATTGTAAAAGCACTAGGTAAAAAAGTTACAGGATATGATGTTGCCTTTAATGAAAAAGGTCAACTAGTAGATGCTATGACAAGAGTTAGAATTGAAGGAGTAAGTAAAGAAAGAATACAAACAGCTTTAAAACAAGGACTGTCTCCAGATGACTATCGTCAAATGCAAACAGATGGGTTATATAAATATTCTAATACATCATCTAATCAATATGTACAGGATTTGAACTCAAGTTATCAGAATACATTTAGTCAATATTCTAGTGAAAGAGATAGGCTTTTAGCTCTTCAATCTTCTGCTTCAAGCCCTAAAGAAAAACAAAGATTACAGCAGCAAATAAGTCAGATAGACGATGCTAGTGAAGCTCTTAAGTCTGAATACAGTTCTTTATCTAGTGGGTTTGAAAGTGGAGATGTTCAAGGATCTCAGGCACAACTATATACAATGAATTGGCTTGAGGATACATCTAATGCATATGCAACTCAAAGCACTATCAAGTCTTATCACACCAATCCATTTGCTCAAAGACAATTTCAGAGAGATAAACTTAGGCAAGATGCAAGTATTGCAAGTGCTAAGTTACAACAACAAGCAAAATATAATGAGGATAGATTAGAGATAGAAAGAAAGAAACTTAAGCTCATGCAAGATCCTTATGGGCCAATTTCAATACCTACAGATAAAAATTCTACACCAAAAGATGTTATTGCTTCAATGGAGGCTTCTAGAGATAAAGAAAAAAATATAGAACAACAATTAAGAAACAATTTCAAAGCAAAGTATAAAGTAAATGGTGAGGAGCTGAGTGATTCTCAATTTAATCAATTGGTTGAAAGATATGAAAAATATCCAGCCTCTGTAAGCTGGGATGAAAAACAGGATTTAAATCAATTTATTAAATCAAGAGATAGATTAGAAGTACAGAATGACTTAATCACTAGAGCTAATAATGAAGCTGATGAAATATTTGACAGAGAGTTATATAATAATCTTCCTGAAGAGTATAAAAATTTAGATTTTAATGGTTTTAATGTTGCTGAGGCAAACTTAATGTTTAGAGACTTTACGAGAAACTATCTTAAAACAGGGCCAAGTAGTACCACTTATACTTCTCCAACTACTGGTTCTACTGGAGGAGGTTCTGTAGGATATACTTTATCAGAAGATCAGGCATATGCAGACTATCAGAGTGGCAAGTTATCAGATGAGGAATATGGACTGTATGAAATGTGGGCTGCTTCAAAAGGTAGTAAAGAACTAAGGGATCAAATACCTGAGAATACACGAAGAACTATTAATGAAATACAATATATTTTAAACAAAGAGACAAAGCTAATTGATGAAAAGAAGCAAGAGTATCTTAAAGATTACTATCAGAAAAATTATAAAATTGGTCAAGAGGTAGGTTATAGAGTTCCTCTTGAGGATGCAAAACAAAAAGATCAGTTTAGACCTGTTCTTAATTCTTTAGCTATAATAGCTGAAAGAACTGGAGGTCTTGGAACAGGTTCAAATGTGGCATCTAGCGATATAATGACAGCTGCATCTGAATTACAGAGTGCAATGGTGACTACAAATTCTGATGGTAATTATAATATTATTGTTGGAAAAACTGATGGATCATCTCTTTCAATTCCAATAGGTGAAGATCAATACTATGAAGCATTTGGAGACAGGTTTGAAGCTAGTCCGAGTGTATCAAGTTTTAATGAAAGATATCTTCCTAAAATGCTGTCTACTCCAACGGACTTAGAAGTGGTACAAGATGGACAAGGTAGAGACGTTTTTCAAAAGCAACCACAATCATTCTACACAACTGCTAAAGATGGAGAATATGAGACTACACTATTTAATTCATTTTTACATGGACCAGTTGACTTTCCTAATGTTCAGCACTATTCTATTAGTGGTAATATTATAAGTGATGGTAATCCTAAAGAATCTGATCAGTTCAAACTTAAAATTAATATATACGATCCAGTAAATAACACACTAATACAAAATCAATTATTTCCTGCTGTCTTTAATAAAGCTGACCTTGTACCAACATTAGAGAATTTTACTGATGAAGCAATATGGCAATTATTAAATGAAACTCAGAAAAAAATGCCTAAAGAATTTTTAATAGAATTAGAAGAAGCTGCAAAAGCTCCTAAACAAAACTAGTATGTCTAAAGAGAATTTACCAAAAGCACAGAGTGGAAAGACTGTCATCCCTCCTCCAACTCAGTTATCTTCTCCCAACCCTTTGTTGAATGAACAATTCATGCAACAGAGATTTGGAGGCTATAGAACTGGACCTGTTGATGGATCTCCTCTTCCAAATAGACCTTATGTAAATCCTTTTACTAGTATAGGTGGTGGAAGTAGTCAGACTAGTTCAGCTCTTGCTGATCTTATAAAGTCTGCTAGTGCTGGTCGTGATTCTGGCAAAGGTGCTAAGATAAGAACACTTGATGAATATGCTGGTAATGAAAAAGGTAGATATGATTACTTCATGCCAGGAAACTTTGATAACGAAGATGCTGCTGCACAAAGTCAAAGTTTTGGTTCTAAAATGGTAAATGGTGTTAGTAAAGGATTGTTACTTACAGGTACAACATTCTTACAATCAACAATAGGTCTTGTTAATGGAACTGTTAAAGCAATTGCAGATGGTAAGTTTTCTTCATTCTACGATAATGAGTTTAACAGATCTTTAGATGAAATAAATAAATATGCAGAAGATGCATTACCAAACTACTATACAGCTTCAGAAAGAGATGCTAATTGGTATTCTCCTAAATACTGGTTTACAGGTAACTTCTTGTGGGATGGTGTTGTAAAGAACTTAGGGTTTGCTGCTGGTGCTGCTCTATCAGGAGGTGCATATACAAAAGCATTATCAAGTATTCCGTATGCTTCAAGATTATTTTCTGTTGGTAAAGGAGCAGAAACACTTGCTGCTACAGAAGCAGGTTTAGCAGGAGCATCTAAAGTATCTGACACATATGGTAAGGTGAGATCATTATCTGATAAGTTTCTCTCTAATTACAATGCATTAAATCAAGGAGGTAGGATAACTGTTGCAGGTTTAGCAACAAGCGGTGAAGCAGGAATAGAAGCTTTACACAGTAGTAATGAGTTTAGAAAAGAGCTTGTGGATGCACACGTAGCAGAATTTGGTGTAGTTCCAACAGGTGAAGCACTTAAAGCTATTAATGATGCTACAGAAGGATCAGGAAATGCTACATTCTTTGCTAACGTAGCAGTCTTATCAGCTACTAACTATATTCAGTTTCCAAAGATATTAGGTAGTGGATATAAAGCAGAGAAAGGAATAGCCAATCAACTTGTTAGAGAGATAGATGATATTGCTTATGAGGGTGGTAAGTATATAACACCTAAAGTAAAATACCCATTCCTATCTAGATTAAATAAAATAAGACCATACACATTCTCTATATCAGAGTCTTTTGAAGAACTAGCTCAATACACTGCTACAGTGACTACAAAAGATTATTATAAAAAGGCTTTAAATGGTGAAGCTACAAGTTGGATAAACTCTATTGGTGTTGGTCTTACAGAGGGTGCTTTTAGTAATGAGGGTGGTAAGAATGCACTTATTGGTGGAATTTCTGGATCTATAATGTTAGCAAGAGGTAGGTTTAGACAAGACAGAGCTAGAAAGAAAAATACAGCTCAAGCAATTGATGCTCTTAATAACGCTAATTTATCAGATTTCACAAAGGAAACTATTGATGCTGTAAACAGAGGAACTGTTTTACAAAAGGAAAGAGAGGAGCAGATTAAGAATGGTGATGTTATAGGAAGTAAAAATACAGAAGCTGATTACATTATCAACTATCTTACACCTAGAATTAAATATGGCAGATATGATTTAGTAAAAGCTGACATTAATCAATATAAAACACTTGCTAGTACAGAAGAAGGCTTTGCTCAACTGCAAGCTGAAGGTAAAGCTCTTGAATCAGATACAAGAGAAGCATATCTAAATAGACTTAGTAAATTTGAAAAAACTGCAGATGATGTAAAGTCATTATACCAATCACTTAACTTACGTTACGGAAGTGAAATATTAAAAGATGATGAAGGTAATCCTATTTTAAATAAGGATGGCAAGAAGCTTTTAAAATATGGTCCAGACGTGATGAATCAAATGATATATGCAGCTAGTAAAGTTGCAGACTTTGATAGCAGACTATTAGAGATGATGCCTAAGTTAACTGCTGCTGGAATAAATATCTCTGAAGTTTTAGATGGACTTGCTCAGGGTAACATAGATGCATTTAATAATGCTGCTCTTGATATTCAGGAAATGGATATTATTGATGTTGAGAAAGAGGAGCTTGGTCAATTGCTAGATGACATATCAGAAATGTCATTAGCTAGAAAATCTTTTGTAAAAGCATATCAAGATATAAAAGACAATCCTAGTAAATATATATTATATAGACCAGAAGATGCAACAACTCCTAGCGGACCTACTGAAACAGTTAGTGTAAAAACTAAAAAAGGGCAAAAGGACATAGAGTTAAATACTGAATACTTTGCTGGAAAGGGTGCAGATTATTCTAAGCAACCATTAAATTCTACTGTACCTATATCTAGATTTAGTGTATTAGGTGTAAATGAAAATGGAACACTTAAGATAAAGAACCTTGATACAGGTAAAGAGTCAGATATTTCTACTGAAGAGTTTGAAAATCTTAGTGTAGGTAAAGCGTCCACTTTACAAGCTAACAGCACAGCCAACTATTACTACAATCATAGAAACGAAATCTTTGAATACAACTTTGGTAAACCCTTTGGTGGTAAACGACCAGGTAGACTTGAGTATCAAAATGATAAATTATATTTTGTATACCTAACACCAAAAGGTAAGGTGGCAAAAAAAGAGCTTAACCGTACTCACTTTGTTGCTAAAAAAGGTTTTGATCAAGCTAGAATTATTAAGATTGGAAGTGTAGAAAATGAAAATCAGAAGACATCTAAAGAACTGTTTTTATCTACAGAAGAACTTGCTAAAGAGAAACTTACACTTAAAAACAATAGAGAATCTCGCTTAGAGACATTAGCTCAATTGGGTGAGGAGTCAAAAGAAAACCTTGATGAGGTTAATAAGGTTATTAGTAAAGCTAGAGAAAAACTAGCTAAAGTTAAAGAAGATCTTGCAAACATCCAGAAGATGAAAGAGACTGGAAAAAAGATTAAGCTTAACTTTTCTAAAGCTACTAGATCATTTACCAGAGCTTTAAATAATTTAACGTCTATGCAGGCTGATCTCACTGAAGTGATAAATAATGCTGAGCTAGAGAAAGAAGAGCTTCAATTTAATATTTCATACTTTTCAGATTTTGCAGATCAAATAACTGACCTTCCTGAAGACAGTGGGGAGTTTTTAAAAGAATTAAAAAATCAAGTTGCTCTATTACTTGATAGTAGTAAAAATCTAAAAAACTCTATAAGGGCAGCTAAGAAGCTTTCTAAGTCTGCAGAGAAAACTATTAAGTCAGCAGTTAAGTTGCTTAGAAGTGCTATTAAGAGTTCGTACATTGTAGACCAAGACTACTCACAATACCTTAATGAATTATTAGATGCAGCTGTTACTGGTGAAAATATAGAAGAGGTATGGCCACTGTTAAAACAAGAGCTAGCTAACTTTGCCCTAACAAATGATTTATCTGCAGACACTAATGTAAATGAAGATGGTTTACTTGAGGCTATAAATAACACTAGACAACTTGAATCGGACTTAGTTAATTTAACATCTGAGTACAAAGCTAGAAAGGTTATTGTAGATAGATTTCAATCTATTATAGATGAGTACAATGCTCAGAAGGTTGAAGAAGAAGAACAACAAAAAAACCTTAATGCAGTGATGTCTACAGCTGATAAAGGTATACCTACATATTCATCAGATAATTCATACGAACCTGAATCAAAAAAATCATTAGATGTTCTTCCTAGATCTACAACATTTAGAGACACTAGAGGTGGTGAAGAGATGAAGCCTGATGAAATTAGAGCTAATCAGTTTGGATTAGATTTAGACTCTTTTGATAACAGAGATAAGATACGTGGTGTTTACGTAACAAGTAAAACACAAGATCAGATATTGCCAGGTGTAATAGAATTGGCATTAGATAATGATCAAGCACTTATTGATGAATTTAAAGATTCAATGATTGTAATGGTAATGGTTGATGAAACTGGACTACCTGTAGGTGTAGATGGTAAACCTATTCCAGAAGAAAAAGCATTACTAGATAGTGCTATATTCCAAACTATTCCAGAAGAAGGTTTTAGTAATGGTACAATGTTTAGAGAAGGTACATCTTCAGAAACAAAAGACTTTATTAATAAAGAGTATAAGAAGTTTAGAGACGGTATACTTACTCAAGAAGCTTTAGGAGTGCCTGTTAATATAACAGCATCTTTTGGTGTTCCCCAGTTTGAGTTAGATAGTAGTGGTAATAGAATATATTCTACCAGAACATCTGTAAAAGATGCAGGTCTTATTACAGACTCAGATTTAGAAACTGAGCTTTTACTAAGCATACCTACTACTAACAACACACAATCTAAAGGAACAACTCAATATACATCAGCTCTTGGTTCTGTATTTTTAGAATTAAAAAATGGACTTGTAAAGCTAAAGAATAGACAACACACATCTAAAGATGCATCTGCAATATATGACTCTATATTACAGTTGTCTAAAAACTTATTATCTACTGAAGGAATTAACAGCAATAGTTCTTTACGAATTCTTGAATTCTTAAAAGGTGTAACTTATTGGGGTATACCAGCTAATGAAGCAGGTAACAATAGTGCATTCTTTGAAAAAGATAAAGATGGTAAACTTGTGTTACGCCTTTCTAATCAAGGTGTTACATTTAAGTTTACACCATCAGCATTAGAACTAAACAAAGATGCAATTATAAATACTCTAGAAGGCATGTTTAACAATGTTAATAGAGCTAAGACGCTAGACATCAATCAAAAGTTTGAACAAATAATATCTATATCTTCAGAGGGTGATATAGAATCTGTTGTTTGGCCTAACTATCAATCTTATTTATTATCAAGTAAGGGTAGAGAAGATTTTGAATTACCGTTATATACACTAATGAAACCTAAACTAGAGGGTGAACCTAATAGAGAAGGTGTATATTTCATTAATGAAAATACAGCTGATGATTTTCAAATACCAGAACCAAGTTCACAGCCTTCAAACATACCACTTAAAAAATCTGAAGGATATGTTATTGATGGTAATACTGTAAATACATATACATCTCCTCAAACAGGAAAAAAAGTATTATTTAAAGCTAAAGACATAGATGGTAAAATATCAAAAGATAGTATAGAAATAGTACCTGGTGGTAACCTTGCTGAATTTAGGTCCAAGAACATTACTGATGACCAACTAAAAGCAGTTGTGTTAAATAGTATAAAGCCTGGTATGATAAAGAAGGCTGCACAAGAAGCTTATGAAAAAGTAGCTAAGCCAGAAGCTCCTACACAACCAGTAAAACAATCAACTAGTGAGGTTGAAAAAGTTCTTGTGGATAAATCTACATTAAAGGATGGAGATGTTGTTTATGATAAAAACAACACTAAATTTATTTTTAGAGGTCTTAGAAAAAAAGGTACAACTGGAGCAGGTTCACCTAGACTAGAAAGAACAGATAATTCTGGCGAAATTGCTATACCTGGAGCAAACATAAAATTATATGTTCAATCAACACAACCAACTAGTGAGGTTAAAACTATTAAGCGAAATTTAGTAGAACTTGAGACTCCAATAACTGAATTTGAGCCAGCAGTACAAGAATTATTTAATTCGCCTAATCCTACTATAGAGTTATATGAAAATACAGTAGCAAATTATGAATATGATTTAGAAGCAGAGTTGAGCCCAAGTCTTCGAAAATCTACTGAGGCAATGTTGAGAGATGTTAAAAAGTCTTTTACTATATCTCAACCAACACAGCAAACTAGTGAGGCTGAAGACGAACTTAATAATTTAGAGAATTTAATAAATAAACGTATATCAGAAGTCAACTCATCAGAACTTGAAGGTATAGTGAAAACAGAAATGGATGTTAACTTAGATCAATTTGATAGTGCTGATGTAAAAGAGCTAGAGGATAAAGGTTTGTCTAAGGAACAAATAAAAGAAATATTAATCAAAAAATGTAAAGGTTAATGGGAGTATGTCCTAACATAAAATTGCCTGAATGGAAAAGACTTGTAGCTGCTAAAGGGGAGCGTGAGGCATATTACCTATGGGCTAAGTACAATGGTGAGGTTCCTGAAATAGAATTTCGTGATGCACCTATTGATGATTTGTTTGATTCACAACAAGCTGATGATACACCTTCTAAAGTGTTGAGCGATAAGCAAACTTTTGATGTTATTCAAGAAATGACATTTCTAATGTTAAATGATTTTATCAAGTCAGATGAAAACTTATTTAATATAGAAAAAATAAATGCAAGTACACTTTACAATGATTTAAAAGTTGGTGTATTAGCAACGATCAAAGGTAAAGAGAATGCTATCAATGATATTATTAATAACAACAAAGATTTAACTAAGGCACAAAAAGAAAGACTAGAAGACATTATTAAAAATAATCGTCAATTGATGATAGATGTGCTTAAAGACTGGCCAAGACTTGAAGCAAAACATAGAGAATACATAAGAGCATACAGTGTAGAGTTTGATGAGAATGATTCTTTGCAATTAAATGATGAGGATAGAGTTAGAGAAAGTAATAGATTTGATGCTTCAAAAATAGATAACTTTAGAAAAGCAAATGTAGCTATTAAATTACTTCTTGCTGCTAATCCTATAGTTGATAAAAGTGGAAATAATGTGGTATCCTCTATTGGTGGAAGATTACTTGTCTCTTCAAGTAAAACTTTTATTACACTGATGGCTAAACTTCACACATCTAGAAGTGTAGAAGAAATGATTGAGAGGTTGAAAAATTTAGCAATTGAAGATTCTACATATGAAATGCTGTACTCACGTTTAACGAGAAGCTCTGTTCTTCAAGCTGGAGTTGACTTTAGTAATATTGATACAACACACGGTATTCAATTACTTTCTGGTTTATGGAAGACATTTAAAAAGTATGCACCAGATGTTAAGAACTTATTTGTGTTTGAAAATGGTGAGATTGCTGTAGGTGATGCTGCATTGTCTAGTGCTGCTCTTCAATTAAGAGATAAATATATTGGTGCTATATCTACTTTATCAAAAGCAAACAAAGGATTTTTTGATTATGATGAAAAGAAAAGAAAGTATATTGTAAATAGATCTAAGCTAAATAAGATTAATTTAACAACAAGATCTGGTAAACTTAATTTCTTATCAACATTAGGAATAAATTTTAGTCCTTCAGACTACAATAAACTAAGTCCTGCAAACAAGAAAAAGTTTGAGGAAGTGCTTGGTGGGCTAGTTAGAAGTTTAAGTAACACTCCAGAAATATCTACATTTTCTACAAGATCTCTAGATGTAAACAAACGATTGTTAGAGCTAGGGATTATTCAAGAAGTTGCTTCTAATCCTGAATTTAGTAGTACATATTTTAACTTACAAGGTGAGCGTGTACAAGTTTTTATGGGTACAAATGCTGTCTCTGAATTACATGATGCTCTTGCTTCAATAAGTAATCTAAATCAATTAGCAGGTACAAAGTATGAATACTTATTAAAAGATGTATTCAGTGAAGGATCTAATCTTTTAAGAAGAATGTTTACTGAAGATGGTAAAAAGAAAGCAGGAGCTAGCGAGCTTTTAAAACCAGGTTATGTAGGTGGTATTGATAATAAGATAAAAAATAGACTTACAACTTCTAGTAGATTAACTGCAAGGCAAAGATTTATTCAAGAACTTAATCTGAATCGTAATGGTCAATATATTAATCTAGTTCCTGGTGATGCCTCTCTTGAGCATATGATATACATGGGTAATCCTTTAAAAACATCTGACCTAGTTAGAGGAATGGCTGATATAAATGCAATATTCAAAGAGTACTTCCTATCAGAGGTAAGACTATCTAGAGAAGATCGTCCAGTTGCTGCAGGTAGAGATAGTAAAGACTTACGTTTCTTTAAAAGTATCCTTGGTGATAAATTACACAATGAAATAGTTTCTTCAACACGTACACCAGAAGAACTATATAAACTACATGGAAGTGAAATAGCATCTGCTGTACGTAACTTTATACTCAAAGATGTAAGCAATACAGTTTCTTACATGAATAGATTTGGGATGATAGTAGAGGGAGATAAGTTTATTGAAGTAAAAGATATAGAAGGGTTATCAAAAGTAAGTAAAGATCAGTTTACTAATGAGATGATATTAATGAGTGTAAACTATGTAGTGGCTAATATAGAAATGCATAAATTAATTTACTCAGATCCATATCAATACAAAGATGAACTTAAGCGTATTAAAAGTTTCTTATCACCAAGACAGGCTATTGTAAGCAATTCACCTAAAATGAATGTGGCTTATAATACAGTGTTTAATGAAGGGTATAGTAAAGATGATATAGGATATACTAACTTTACTCAAGATTATTTTAAAACAGTATCTCATAAAGATGTTCTTGGTGTTATAAATCTTCCAGGTTATGGTCGATTTGAAGAAACTGATGGTGGTGGTAGTATACTTTATAAAGCCTATCGTAATTTTAGAATTAGATCAGCAGATTGGAATGAGAATGAAGAGAAGCAATTTAGATATGAGGTTGCCTGGGAGAAACGTGATAAAGAATTAACCTTATTAGAAGAAGAGAATAAACTTTTAAAAGAAGGTAATCCTAAAATAAAGAGTGCGTTTGATCCCTTAAAACCTATTACATCAGGAACTAAGTTAGGTAAGAATGGAAATCCTTCTTCATATAATAATATAGTGCTTGATAAGTTTTCATTGTATCCTCTATCTTACAGAGTGATGAAAGAGCTTGGTGCAGATAATGGAGTTAGATTGTACAACAAAATGCAGAAGGAGAACATAGATTACATGGTGTTTGAATCTGGTAGAAAGGTAGGAGCTGAATCATCACATGTTACATACAATGAAGAAGATGGATCATTTAATGATGCTGAGTATGAGTCTATAGTTAATGTTCCACTATCTATAATAAGCTTACAATCTGAAGTACGTTCTAAAGATAAAGCATTAGTAACACGAGGGTCCCAGATTACTAAGCTTATCACCATGGACCTTATGGAGAACGGAGTGCCTGTCGATTACAAAGGTGGATTTGATAAATGGTTAACTCTATCTAAGGAAGAGAAAGAAGCAAGTTCTGATTTATACAAGGAAATTGTTAATAACCAATCGTTGCTAGAAGAGATGACTAATGAAGGTTATCAGGGTTTATTAAAACGTCTAGGTCTGTCTGAAGTAAATGGGGAAATTGTTCTTGATGAAGAAACTGGTAGATCAAAGGTTGTCAAAACACTTCGTGAAGAAATTTTTAGAAGAGAAACAAATGATAATATTTCTGATGCTCTTACAGCATTTTTAAATGGTGATGGTGTTCTTGAAGCAACCCCTGCATACCAAATAATTAGAAATATTTTATATTCTATTATAGACAAACAGATTGTAAGTCCTAAAATATCAGGTTCACAATTAGTGCAGATATCTTCAGCATTGTTTGAAGCTAATAGAATTGCTAAGACAGAAATTAATGGCAAAGAAGGATATACATCTGATGTTCTTAAGTTCTATGAAGATAAAGACGGTAAGCGAGTAATGGAAGTTATGGTGGGTCGTTGGTTTAATAGTAATATGTCTGATGAAGATCTTCTTGACTATCTAAATAATACAGAAGAAGGTCAAAAGATATTAAGCGGTGTAGCTTTTCGTATACCAACACAAGCACAAAACTCTATTGATGCATTTAAAATAAAGAAATTCTTACCACAAGAATTTGGAGGTAGTGTTGTTGTACCATCAGCAATTGTAGAAAAGGTAGGATCGGATTTTGATATTGATAAATTATCAATGTACTTTAAGAATGTATTTTATCAAAATGGCAAACTTAAAATGGTTCCATACTTTGGAATGGGTAAAGAGGCAAAAGATAAGTTTAGTAAAATGTTTGATAGAGGTGAACTACTTAATAAAAAACAACAGGACGCACTTGGTAGAATTCTTACAGATTTTAATGCTGGTAACATAAAAATAGAGCAAGATGAAGAGTTAAACAACTTACTAAGTAAACTTGGAATGGTATCAGAAGAAGATATAGTACAAGAGTTTGCAGAAACTTTAAAGGAATTAGATTTAAAAGATGCAATAGTTAATAGATTATATAAGCAATCTTTAGAAAATGAATTCATACAGTCATCTGAAAATATAATTACTTCTAGAGAAAACTTTAAAAATCTTATTAAACCAAATGATTCTACTGATTTAGAGAATATTGCTAGAGATATTGTTGAACGTACAACAGGTAAATCTTTTGACTATTCGGATGTATCAAACATGCTTGACAGAAGATTTATGTCTAGATTAAGACAGGCTTTTGTAGCAGGTAAACAAGCTATTGGAATTGCTGCAGTGAATCAAACTAATCACTCACTTAATCAGAGAGGTATTATATACGTAAACAAAGATAATTTAAAATATGTATCATTAGAAGATGCAAGGTTTTTAGGAGATGGAGAAATTAAATTTGCAGAATACAATAAAGTTGAGTTAGATGGTAAAGAGTATCCATCATTATCTGGTATAAATAATGTAGATGAAAAACTAATATCAAATATAAACAGTCAGTTTATAGATGGTTATGTAGATATAGCTGCAGGACCATGGATTATGGAGATGGGTGCTACTCCAAACCTAACATCTGCATTTATGTTTCTTGTAAAGATAGGTGTACCAGTAGACACTGTAGCCTACTTTATGAATCAACCTATAATTCGTGATCACATACAGTCAATTGAGAATGCAGGATATAAGTTTATATTTATAGATGACTTTATAGGTGAGACTATAGCTAATTATGGAGGGCTGACAGAAGCTCAAGAAAAGAAACTACCTAAAGTCATACCTAGCAAAGATTCTCTACGTGGTACATTAGGTAAAGAAAAACTTACTGCTAAGGAAAACTTAGACCAGATATTTATACTAAAAGAATTCTTAAAGTATTCTAAGATGGCTAACCAGTTATACACAGTTACGCAGGGTACCAACTGGGACACAACAAACTTTAATGATCCATCTTTAGTATTTAAAAAGAATGTTCAGTTTGCTTCAGCTCAAAATACTATTATTTCATCTGCAGATGATATACTTAATAACTCGTATATTGGAAACCTAGCTGATAAAATTAATGATGCTGCAGATGCAGTAGCTAACTTTCTTCCCTCTGATGCAGGTAGAGTTAGGGATGTTCTTCAACAAACATTAATGCCATATGTAAACTTGCCTAATAAAGTGTTTGTAAAGGTGGCTAGAAAAGCAATGAATGATTTATTTGATTGGGCTGTACAAACAGATCAAAACTTAAACAATGATCTACAAAAGGTATTGTTGGCTGATAATGGAGTGGGTTCTCAGGTTTTGTCTTTTATTGATACCGTAAAGAAAAACCCAAAACATCCTTTATATAATAATCAGATTATAGATATATTGGAAGTGCAATCTTCTAGAGCAGCTGGAAACACACCAACTAATTTAAAGCTTGCAAACAGAGACAACAAAGTATATGATCAAAATAATATTATATATTCTTTTCGTGAACTAAGAGAGTATTTAAAAGGTGAAACAAGTTTGTATGATAGAATAGTTGAATTGTCTATATTACAATCAGGTCTTAACAACTCTCCTATATCATTTACATCACTTATTCCTTATGAAGACTTTTCAAGGATATATAATAAAACCTTGTCTAGAATAGAAAAATTACCTAACTTACAAGACTTTCATAACCTTTCAGTATTTCAAAGAAACAATTGGAATGATAGTGATATAGTGCCTTCTACAACCTTGAATGCACTAAAAGATAAGAATGGAAGATTTTACTACCCAAGTATATCATTCTTTGGGTATAATAATTTAAGAGGTGCTATAAAAGCAGGTGACATACCACAATTAGTAAGCGGTGGAAGAGGTGGAGAGTTTGAAGTATTCTCTTGGGTAGATCTTAAGATATCAGCTACAGAAAGAGCTGCAATGCGTAAAGCTGGAGATTACTCTTACATAAATAGAGGATTATATAAAAAGGTTTATGATGCTGATAAAATAACTCCTCTTACAACAGCGGACAATAATGGGAGACTTTATTTTGTATACAAACCAATTAACGCACTTGGAGATAGCTTTAGAGCTAATGAGTTTTATACAGAAGCTAAAGAATCTATTATTGATAACAGGATGATGAAAGTAGAAAATGAAGTGATTGACGAACAAATAATTCCTTATATGGTAAAGTCAGATAAGAAAAAATCTTACACTAAAGTGGAAGAGGGAGATTTAGTAATAACTATAAAAGGAGACAGGATAACTGTAAACAATAGATCATTTGCAGCTTCAATGATAAACTTTGAAACTTTAACTGGAAGACTTGGATACACTCCAGAACAAGCTGGTGAAATAATTAACGCAAAATGTAAAGGCTAATGGCAACATGTCCAAATATAAACTTACCAGAATGGAATCTACTAGTAAATGCTAGAGGAGAGAACATGGCTTATGCTCTATGGGATAAGTACAATGGTAATGTACCTTCACGTGAACTACGTAACACTCCCTCTGAAGTAATTGCTAAAGTTAAGAAGGTAATTGATAAGATGGGTGTTAATGTAAAAGACCTTACTGAATATGCAAAAAATAATCCTGCTATTCAAGAGTCTAGTATAAATGCTCTTGCTGACTTAGGTGCTGGTATAATTGCTATATCAGAAGCTAATGTAGATCAGAACACACTTACAGAAGAAATGGTTCACATTGCTACAGCAATCATTGAGCAAAAAGATCCTAAGCTTGTTACAGAGATGATATCTAAGATAGGTAGGTTCCAGATATATAAAGATACTCTAGCTGAGTACAGAGATATTGAAGCATATCAACTACCTAATGGTAAACCAAACATTCGTAAGATAAAGAAAGAAGCTGTAGATAAAATGATTACAGCTATAATTACAAACGACCCTAATGTAAATTTAGAAGAAGCTGACCAGTCTTTGTTTATGAGAATGTGGAATGCTATAAGTGACTGGTTTAGAGGTGAGTATAAGAAAGCAAACATTGATGTATTTTCTAAGACTGCTGAAACAGTATTGGGAGGTGAGTTTGAAGGAAGTATTCTTGATCTAGACAGCACAGAAATATATTATCAATTATCAGATAAACAGAAAGACTTTCAAAGAAAGGTGGAAGACACCAGAGCTTCTCTAAGAAAGATAGAAACTAATCAAAAAGCAGATCCTTTATTAGCAGATGAGGAGAAAGCTACAAGTTACTACGAGCTTCTTGTTGATGGTGAGTATATAAGAATCACCAAAAGGGTAACCGATAGAGTTAAGCGTTGGTATAGAAGTAAGCTTGGAGATAAAAAGTTTACAGCTCAAGAAGAGAAAGACAATGAAGTAAAACGTGTATTAGGTACTAAGTACCATGAATTCTTTGAGGATACACATTCTAGATTTTTTAATAGTGATGGTACAAGAAGAGTTAACCCTGGAGCAAGGCCTGTTTATGATAATGATCTTGACAACCAAGTGTATAGTAAATTAGAAACCTACTACACAGATCTTATTGCATCATTTTCAGAAAATGGTAAGAACCCTTTAGTCTTTTCTGAATTACAAATATATGACACTAAAGAAAAAGAAGCAGGTACAATTGACTTGTTGATTGTTGAAGAAGATGGTACAGCAAACATTTATGACTGGAAGTTTATGAGTATCTATAAAGGTGCTGAAGATGTTGCTTGGTACAAACAAGGAGCATATGATATACAGCTTGGTAGATATAAAGAAATACTATTGGATAACTATGGTGTAAATACTATATCTAAGAATAGAGCTATACCAATAATAATGGATTTAAAAAGAGAAAATCCTAGAGATCGAAAAAGCAATTTACAAATTAAAGGCATCAAGATAGGTAGTGTTGATCCATCAAAGATAGATCCTCTTACACTTACACCTGTATCAGAAAAAACAGAACTAACAGGAGTAGATGTTGTTGATGATGTGCTTTCAAAATTAGTTGCTGTTCAAAAATCTATAGAAGATAAAACTCCAAAGACAGATGATGAGTATGAATATAAAATAGAGAGATTAAACCTAATAAAAAAAGCAGTACGATCTTTAAGAGGTAATCAAAACCTTGGACCATTAATTGATGCAATTGCAGTAATGGAAAGGGAGGGTACAAATATAATTTCAGAATACAAGACCTCTTATGAAGGAAGGCCAGCTGATGATGAGTCCTTAACAGAAGTAGAGCTTTCTGAATTTTCTGCAAGGTTGAGAGAATACATAGCATCTTCAGAAGTATTTGGAACTCTTGCAGATGAACTTAGTGATTTAATCTACACTAAAGAAATGGAGAAGGATGCTATTACAGAAGAAGACAAAGATAATATAGCTTCACGTAAAGAGCTTGTCCAAAAACTTAAAGACCAACAAGAATCTATTCGTAGATCTGGTTCAAAAATTAAAAAACTTGCTGGAGAGTTTAGTTCTAAGTTTTCAGGAGAACGTAATCTCGTTACAGGATTAATGAGTCCAGAAAGAGTTGTAAGAGGACTTAAGTCATTGTTTAGAGGACTATCAGATATAGGTTTAGCAGCTACAGATCTTTTATACAAGATGGCTAATGCTGCAATGGGTAAAGCTAATCAAGAATCATTAATAGAAACTAATGAGCTATTAGACATCAGGGATAAACTAAAAGCTAGAGGTGGTGATTTAAAAAAGATAGTGTCTGCTATATATCAAAAGGATGATAAAGGTGGCCTTGTAAACAATCTAATATATAAATATGCTCCAGAGTTTTATGCAGAATTGAAAGATAATGGAGAAGAAGGTGCAAGAAGTAAGAAGTGGCTTAAAGATAATGTTAACTTGCCAGCCTACTATCAAGAGTCTAAACCTATACTAGATAGGTCTATTGCTAGAATAAAGAAAAACAATCCAGAAGGTGAACTTAGAGAAAAGTTAATACTAGATGCTAATAAAATGTGGGATGTAACTAGAACTGACTTTAACGGCTGGAATAATTATGTGCTAAAAAGACATCCAAAAGAAAAGTGGGAAAGCAAGGAATATGTTGAAATTAAAAAAGATCCTGAATTACTTGAGCTTTTTAATTTTGTTACTAAAATGAATTTAAAAGCTGCAGACATGGGTTATATAAACAATGCTGTACGTTCTACATTTTTACCATTTGTTAGAAAGAGCATGGCAGAAAGTATCGCCTGGGATGGTTCCTTGCCTCCTATATCCAGATTCAAAGAGCGACTACAAAATAATGCTGATGATGTTGGATACGGATCTATCAATGAGCTTACAAATGAAATAGAAAACTCTATACCTAAATACTACACTACTGATTTTAGTGTTCAAGATGAAGGTCCTAATGACTACTCTGATGTTAGTTTAGATGTATTTAAAAACCTACTACTTTATGTTAATCACATGAACAAGTATAAGTACCTAACTGAGATAGAAGATCAACTTCTTCTTGCTAAAACTGTACAACAGTTTAAGAAAAACATAAAGACAGGTAGATTTGGAGGTGCTTTAAAGAAAAATGGAAGATTACAATATGAAGCAGGTTCTAAGAAGAATCTTGATATTATTGATGAATTCTTTAGAGCCACACTCTATGGTCAAAAATATGCATCAGATGATTCTGATATAGGATTTAGTACAAAAAGAATAACAGACATTATAAATAAAGCAACTGGTGCAGAAATAATGACTGGTAGAGAAAGTTTGTATTCTGTTCAAAAAACAATGGATTCTTTAAATAGATATACTCAAGCAAGATCTTTAGGTTTTGAATTTATATCTGGTTCTGTAAATGCTTTTGGTGGTAATGTTCAATTAAGTGCTCTGGCAGGAAAGTACTTTAAATACAGAGAAGTATTAAAGTATGAAGGTAAACTTATAGGTAATAAATTTAAAGATGACGATGAGAGAAAAATGTTCTTACAGTTGTTAGATAATTTTATGCCGCTAAAAGAAGAACGTACTTATGAAAAATTTAAACAGGCAGGAATCACAAGCTGGATGAATATGGCTAGTAGTGAAAACTTTTCTGATACTTTGTTCTTCTTCTTTAGACAGCCTGAATTACACATAGAGAAGTCTGTCTTTATGGCTCTTCTAGACAACATGATGGTTGAAGATGGTAAACTTGTAAACATCAGAGATTTTGTAAAGAAGAAATATAAAGCAAGATTTGAGAGTGCTGAAAAGTTTAGAGAGTTAAATCCAAAGATTGAACAAGAGATTAAAGAACTACAAAAAACAAGATCTATAAACGCTACAAAGAAACTAGAAGATGGCAAGCTTGTTGTACCAGGACTAGATCTAAATAACAGAAAAGAATTACAACGTCTAACTAATGTAGCAAGAACTATTGCTAGAACTGCAACAGGAGGTATGACAGACTTTGATAACATGAGAGTGAATATGAACATATGGCTTCGCTCACTAATGGTATTTAAGGGATGGATACCTAAACTTTTTGACACACGCTTTAGTGAATTCAGAAAAGTTGCTGATGACTTCAACGTAGAAATAGATGAGAATGGAATAGCTACAGGTGAAAGATATGAGATAGGTAGAGCTAGATTATGGGGAGGACTTCTTCTTGAAAGTATTGCCAATAAAAGTAACTTAATCCAGGGTATTATAAAAGGTACAGATGAAGGTCTATTAAAAATAGACGAACTTTATGAAAGGTACACTACAAAATACTATAAAGAAAATGGCGTACAAGCAAACATTACTAAAGAAGACTTTGCAGATTTAATACAAACTAATCTATATAATCAAAGAAAAGAACTTTTAATTCTACTTAACATGCTTGCGCTGTCATTTTCTATTGGTGCACTTGCTCCAGATGATGATGATGATAGAGCTAAAAAGAATCAGTTTAGATACATTCAAAAAGTTGTAGATAAGTTTATTAGTGAGCTAGGATTCTTTTATAATCCAGTAGAGATGGCAAGTACACTTGATTCAGGAATGCCTCTTCTTGGAACTGTATCACAAATTGGTAAATTTGCAACACATCTTAGTAAAGAGCTTACAGGACTTGACATATCAAACCCTGACAGAACAGCTGAAGAGGTTAGAAAAAGAGCACAACCAACTAAGAACTTAATGAAGATGTTCCCTCTTTCTAAATCATTTGTGAACTATCTTGCAATGTTTGATGAAGATTTTGCTAAAGAGTTTGATGTAACGATCCCAAAAAGAAATAGGTAACGCTATATTATAGCCCTATATTTTTATAACAATTTTTAAAACACATATATAAAACATAACTTTGTAATTATGAGAACCGCTGAAATTTGCCCAACTTGTGCCGTATATCAAAATGCTGAATGCATTATATACAATGGCCCCTACTTACCTAATGCAGTAGTAAACCCTGGAGATGACTTAGAAAATATCTTAGGAAGCATTGATAAAAACTTAGTTCCTCTTGTTGGACTAGGAATTCCTTTAGTACCTGCAACACACATAGGTCAATTATATGTTGATAATAATACATCAATGGTATACTATGCATCTAGTGTTGGTACAGGTGATGATTTTGATCAAGTGTTAACAGTATCAAAAGAAGGAGCTCCTGAATATTCTAACAATGCTGAGGCATTATTCTCTGGCTTAGTTGCTGGACAACTCTACAGAACAGGAGACATCCTGAAAATAGTACACTAAAAATAATTTCCAGATGAGTAAGTTAATTTGTGCAGCAGATCCCTGCAAAACAAGACTAAGTAGTGCATGCGTCTTTTACGAAGGACCTAATTTAGTATGTGCTAAAGTCAACACTAATCAAACCTTAGAAGAAGCATTACAAAATATTAATGATGCATTGTGTGCTGGTAAAGGCGTTGATGGAACTAGTGGTACTTCTGGTACTTCTGGTACTTCAGGAACTACTGGGACTTCTGGTACTTCTGGTACTAGTGGTACGTCTGGCACAACAGGCACTTCTGGCTCTTCTGGGACAAGTGGAACTAGTGGGTCTAGTGGTACTGCAGGTACAAGCGGTTCATCTGGAACATCTGGCACAGGTGGATCAAGTGGTTCATCAGGAACTACTGGAACTAGTGGTACTACAGGAACCAGTGGTACTAGTGGAACAACAGGCACAAGTGGTACTAGCGGCACAAGTGGTACAGCAGGAGAAGATGGAGATAAATATGCTACAACTTCTACAACTTGCTTTACACTAGGTGCTGGAGGTTGTATATTTGTTGACACAGGATTAGCTTACACAGTAGCTCAATCAATTATTATAGCACACGATGCTAATAACTACCAAGAGTGTGAGGTAATATCTTATAACCCAGCAACAGGTTCTCTATGTTTTGCTGCACCAACACGTACTGTAGGTAGTGGTACCTATTGTGACTGGCAAGTAAATTTAGATGGTGCTACAGGTGGTGATGGATCACATGGTACAAGTGGAACCAGTGGTACTACAGGTACTAGTGGAAGTTCAGGAACTACTGGGACAAGTGGTACAAGCGGAACTACTGGGACAAGTGGAACAACAGGTACTAGTGGTAGTTCTGGAACTAGTGGAACATCTGCAACATCTGGTACGTCAGGAACATCTGCAACATCTGGTACAACAGGTACGAGTGGTTCAAGTGGGACTGCAGGTACGTCTGGTACTACAGGAACAAGTGGGACCAGTGGAACTAGTGGTACAGCTGGGACAACAGGTACATCAGGATCTGCAGGAACAAGTGGTATAGATGGCTCTTCAGGAGCAGCTATAGCTAACTGGTATGCAAGTTTTTCTGATAACACAAGTCAATTTGTGTCTGCAGCTAATACACCTACAGCTATTACATTCAATACTGTAGAAACTGTTAATGGTGTTGTCTTAGACTTTAATCAGCAAATTAGATACCCTCATGCTGGTGTATATAAAGTGGGATACTCTTTACAAGTTATGAAAACAGCAGGTGGTACAACTGGTGTTGATATTTTTCTAAGAAAAAACGGTACAGACTTTATAAGAAAAGATAGGTTACTTAGTGTAGTTTCTAACAGTGAAATTCACTTACCTTATGCAGAATATTTAGTAAACCTAGATGCAAATGATTACTTAGAGTTAATTATAGCATCTAGTAATAGTTCTGCACATATAATAGCAAGAGCAAGTCAAGCGTCTCCTTACGCAATACCTGCTGCTCCTAGTGTTGTATTTAACACTATGCAAATTGGTGTAGCTGTAGGATCTACCTCAGGTACTTCAGGTACCAGTGGAACATCTGGCACATCTGGAACTTCTGCAACTAGTGGAACTTCTGGAACTTCTGCAACTGCAGGTACAAGTGGAACAAGTGGCTCTACTGGCACATCAGGTACAGCTGGTACTTCTGGTACATCTGCACAAGATGGTACTAGTGGTACAAGTGGAACTAGTGGATTATCTTGTAATAGTTATAACATTACATGTCCAGCTGGAGGTGGAGATTGTATAGCAGGTATAAGTTATTGTGATGGATCAAGTGGATTTGTTACAATTACACAAGGAACAGCTACAGATGTCTGTGCAGATGCTACTCCTACAGTTAGTAATGGAGGTAGTGTAAATGTTAATGGACTTTGTTCAGGATCTAGTGGTACTTCAGGTAGTTCTGGTACATCTGGAACAAGTGGAACGAGTGCTGAAGATGGAACATCTGGTACAAGTGGAACTTCAGGTACAAGTGCGACATCAGGAACCTCAGGAACCTCAGGCTCTTCAGGGTTAGATGGCTCTAGTGGTACTTCAGGGACAACTGGTACTAGTGGAAGCAGTGGTACGTCAGGAACAACAGGTCAAGATGGCTCCTCTGGAACAAGTGGAACTGCAGGTACTACAGGTACTAGCGGAACATCAGGTACAAGTGGATTAGATGGAGACTTTTATGCTACAACCTCTACAGACTCATTTACATTAGGTAGCTCAGGATGTATTGATGTAGATACAGGGCTGGCATATACAACTGCACAATCTATTATTATAGCATATGATGCAAACAATTATCAAGAGTGTGAAGTTGTAACATATGACAGTGCAACTGGAGAGCTTTGCTTTGCAGCACCTACAAGAACTGTAGGATCAGGCACATATACTTCATGGGAAGTTAATTTAGATGGAGCAACAGGAGGAGATGGTTCTTCTGGAACTTCAGGTACTTCTGGTACAACAGGTGTAGATGGTACATCAGGCACGTCAGGTACAAGCGGTACAACAGGCACCTCTGGTACAACTGGTACAAGTGGTAGCAGTGGGACTAGTGGTACTTCAGGTACATCTGCAATAGATGGAACAAGTGGCACATCAGGAACCTCTGGCACATCTGGTACTAGTGCTACTTCTGGAACATCAGGCACAACAGGTACATCAGGTACCAGTGCAGAAGATGGTTCTTCAGGAACAAGTGGTTCTTCTGGTAGTAGTGGTTTAACTGGATCAAGCGGTACAAGTGGTACAGCTGGAACATCAGGAGAAGACGGTACTAGTGGAACAAGTGGCACTGCTGGGACAAGTGGTACCAGTGGAACTTCAGCCACATCAGGAACGTCTGGTACAACAGGTACCAGTGGTTCTTCAGGCACAAGTGGCACATCAGGTACAACAGGTACTAGTGGTACATCTGCAATTGATGGCACTAGTGGTTCTTCAGGAACTTCAGCAACAGCTGGTACTAGTGGAACAGCAGGTACATCTGGAACTTCAGGAAACGATGGTACGAGTGGTACTACAGGTACATCTGGTACGTCTGGCACATCTGGTTTAGCTGGAAACGATGGAACATCTGGAACATCTGGGACATCTGCTACATCAGGAACAGCTGGTACAACAGGAACAGACGGCTCATCAGGAACAAGTGGTACCAGTGGTACAAGTGGGACTTCTGGAACAAGTGCTGTAGATGGAACATCTGGTACTACAGGTACAAGTGGAACTGCTGGAACAAGCGGAACTAGTGGCACTAGTGGTACAAGTGCAACCTCTGGTACGTCTGGAACCTCAGGAGAACAAGGAGATATATATGCTACTACATCAACAGATTCCTTTACTTTGGGAGTTGCTGGATGCTTAGATGTTGATACTGGTTTAGCATACACTATAGCACAATCTATAATCATAGCTTATAATTCAACTAACTATCAGGAATGTGAAGTAACTTCATATAATTCAGGTACAGGTGAGTTATGTTTCGCAGCACCTACTAGAACAGTGGGTAGTGGAACTTACACAGCTTGGGAAATAAACTTAGATGGTGCAACTGGTGGAGACGGTAGTAGTGGTACATCAGGTACAAGCGCTACAGCAGGTACTAGTGGTACTACTGGTACAAGTGGTACATCAGCAACTGCAGGTACATCAGGTACTAGTGGTAGCTCAGCAACATCTGGTACATCTGGTACGAGTGGTACTTCTGCTATTGACGGTAATGATGGTTCTAGTGGAACTTCAGGAACCAGTGGGTTAGATGGTGATGATGGAACATCTGGCACTTCTGGAACATCTGGTACGTCAGCAACAAGTGGTACATCAGGCACGAGTGGTACATCTGGAATTGATGGAGATGCAGGAACTTCTGGTACTAGTGGCACTACAGGAACCTCAGGTACAGCTGGTACAAGTGGTAGCTCTGGTAACGATGGTTTAAACGGTACAAGTGGTACAAGTGGAACGTCTGGTACTTCAGGTGAAGACGGAGATAATGGAACTAGTGGTACTAGTGGTACGTCTGGTACCTCTGCAACATCTGGTACAGCTGGTACATCTGGTACATCAGGGACAACAGGAACTTCTGGAACAAGTGGTTCTAGTGGAACTGCTGGTTCTAGTGGAACAGCAGGTACGAGTGGTATTGATGGAGATGATGGGTCTAGTGGTACCTCTGGAACAAGTGGTAACAGTGGTACATCAGGTACATCTGGAGAAGATGGTGATGATGGTTCTTCAGGTACAAGCGGTACGTCAGGTGATTCTGGAACCAGTGGAACAAGTGGAGAGAATGGAACATCTGGAACGTCAGGTACTAGTGGAAATAGTGGTACTAGTGGTACATCAGGAGAGGACGGAACAAGTGGAACTACTGGAACTTCTGGTACTAGTGGGTCAAGTGGAACAAGTGGGGATGATGGAACAAGTGGTACGTCAGGTACCTCAGGAAACAGTGGAACCTCTGGAACATCAGGTACATCTGGTACATCTGCTGAAGATGGAACCAGTGGTACAACTGGAACTAGTGGAACTAGTGGAACCAGTGGAAACAACGGTACGTCAGGTACAAGTGGAACATCTGGAAACAGTGGTACATCTGGTACCAGTGGTGATGATGGAACTAGCGGAACAACAGGTACCTCTGGTACGTCTGGAACAAGTGGATCTAGTGGTAATAGTGGAAGCTCAGGTACTTCAGGAACTAGTGGAAGTAGTGGTAGTAGTGGAAATGATGGTTCCTTTGGTGGAGCATGTTTTGATTATGTTTATAATGGTCAAGCAAGTACCATAACATCTGATCCAGGATCTGGAAAGATTGAGTTGCGTTATACTACTAACCAAGCTAGCTCCAGTAGACTAGACATTAGTACATTAGATGACCAAGGAGAAGATATAGAAAGCTTCTATGATGCTCTAGCTGCTGGAACCTCTGCAGTTTTAGGACATGTAAGAATATCTGACCAAAATGATGCAACTGAGTTTGTATTATTTGCTATTACAGCTACAGCTCAACCAGGTTCTAATTGGTACAGTATGAGTCTTACACCAGTAGCCGCTTCTGAAAATAATCCTCTTTCAACAAACGATGATGTAGCTGTTTGTTTTGTTGTAACAGGTGACAAAGGTGATCCTGGAAGTAGTGGAACATCTGGTACTTCAGGAACCTCTGGAAGCTCAGGTAATACTGGAACAAGTGGTACATCTGGCACTGCAGGAACTAGTGGTTCTAGTGGTGATGACGGTACTTCTGGTACGTCTGGAACCAGTGGTAATTCTGGAACTTCAGGAACATCAGGAGATGATGGTACCAGTGGAACTAGTGGGACTAGTGGAAATAGTGGAACATCAGGTACAACTGGAACATCAGGCACTTCAGGCACAAGTGGAAATAATGGAACGTCAGGAACTACTGGAACCTCTGGAACAAGTGGTAACTCTGGTACAAGTGGCACATCTGGTACTAGCGGTTCATCTGGTACGTCTGGTAACAATGGTACGTCAGGCACGTCTGGTACTAGTGGAAACTCAGGTACAAGTGGAACTTCAGGAGAGAATGGTACAAATGGTACTTCTGGAACTAGTGGAACTTCTGGGACAAGTGGTGACGATGGTGGTGATGGAACCTCTGGGACATCAGGAACTAGTGGTAACTCTGGAACTAGTGGTACGTCAGGTGATTCTGGATCTTCAGGAACTAGTGGCACAAGCGGTACCTCTGGGGATGATGGAGGTGATGGAACAAGTGGATCTAGTGGCACCTCAGGAACTAGTGGTACAACAGGTACGAGTGGGACAACAGGTACTAGTGGAACGACAGGTACATCTGGTACAACAGGTACCTCTGGTACTAGTGGATCATCTGTAACTGTATCAGGAACTACAAATAGACTTGTTAAGTTTACTAGTGGTTCTACTATAGGTAACTCAAACAATAGTGACAGTGGATCTACAACAAGTGTTGGTCAGAATTTTGAAGTTACTGATGGTCTTAATGGAGATCAAGCTTTATACGTTACTGCTGCTAGTGGAGCTTTCGCAATAGGAGATATTGATGGTGTAGGTGATGAGTTTTATGTAACAGGTACTGGAGCTACATTATCTATGATGGCTGGTAATTCTGAAAAATTACATGTTAATAACATTGGGCAAGTTATTGTAAACGGTACAACTGCTGTAAATTCTACACTTGAATTGAATGTAAATGGTGATATATATGGCACCTCTGTATATGTTGGTAATGGTTTAAATAACTTTATTTCTAACTACAATGGAGCTATGCTTGTCTATGCTCAGTCTGGTAATACTATTAATCTTGGAGGAGGTATAGGAAACAGACAAAACAATGTTAGTGTTGGTAATGGATACTTATATGTAAACAATGATGGTGACCCAGCAGCATTTACTGTTAATGTTTTTCCTTTTACTACTGTTAGTGCTTCTTCTTACACACCAGATGCAATAATAGCAAGTAAGTCAACGTCAAATACTGCTGGAACTCTTTTATTACACTCTACAGATCTTAGTGTAGTTTCAGGGCAAGTTTTAGGTGTTCTTCAATTTGGTGGTAGAGGAGATAGTGGTAACTCATATATTTCTTCTCAAATAATAGGTGAAGTTAAAAACGGTCCTGGCTCAGGTAATGCTGGTGGTGGAGTACTAAAATTTCAAACTGGTCCATACTCAACAGGTAGTCAGCCTTCAACACGAATGGTTATTGGTCCAGCTGGAAACATTGGAATTGGTACAGGTAACGTTATACCTGGAAATAAACTTGAAGTAGCTGGAGATTCATACTTTAAAGGAGAGGCAGCGTTTGCTAAGACTGGCAATCCAGGAACTTCAAGTATGCTTCATATGAAACCAGCAGGTGGTACAAATGGAGATGCTCTTATTGAAATTGGTGATGTTGATAATTATTGGTCTGGGGGAGTTAGTAGGTGGGATACTGGTAATGCAACTTTAGTACACGGACTAAAGGTTGGTATTAACAGAACTCCTACAGAAATGCTTCATCTTTGGAAAGGGAGTCTCTTTCTTGAAGACTCAGGAATAAGAGATGCTACTGGAGATTATGGTGCAGCAGGTCAAAATTTAAAATCTAAAGGCCAAGATGTAGTTCAATGGAGTTGGGAGAAACAAACATTAATTTCTACATTTTATGCAAGCTCAAGCAATCAGCAATCAGGAACTGTAATATACATGCCTGTTGGAGGAACAGTAGGTGAAACAAATAGTAGTCAATATTATAACAATTTCGTTGCACCTTATGATGGAAGAGTGAGACATATAAGAATAAAAAATATCACAGGAACACCAACAGCAACAGGGTTTGCATCATTTAGAGTTTATGTAAATGGATCAAATGTCTCTAGTCAAGCACCAACAGTTACAAACGGAGGATCTAACGGAATGATGGGAACATATACCTTTGATGATACAGATGCAACTTTTTCAGCAGGTGATAGAGTTCAGTTTGCTTATGTAGCATCTGGAAGTACAGGATACATGTTTGGATCAAGTGCAACATTTATAATAGAATACACAACAAATAAATAGATATGGCAGCAAGTAATTTAAATAATGATATACAACTATCACATCCTTTATACAAAAATGATCCTGGAAGAAATAAACCAGGAAGGGATGCTGATGGTGTAGTGAGAACGCCTACTAGTGAAACAGAAGATATTGCTGCTCACTCAACTATTATAGATAGCGTTTCAGATGATGCTAGATTTCAGACGCTTGTACCTATCATAAACAATCTAGAATCAGTAAGAGAGGATTTACAAGATCTTTATCAATGGACTGTTTGTGCATTTGGAAAAGACTGTAATAAAGCTGCATCTCAGGGACCTAAGGGAGACACTGGAGCACAAGGTCCAAAAGGAGATACAGGTTCACAAGGACCTAAAGGTAATACTGGACTAACTGGTGCTCAAGGTAACCAAGGTTCACAAGGACCAAGAGGTTTACAAGGAGCAACTGGAGGACAAGGTCCTAAGGGAGATCAAGGAGATCAAGGAATAAAAGGTAATACTGGTAATGCTGGATCTAACGGAACTAGTGGTACAAGTGGAGCTAAAGGAAATACAGGTAGTCAAGGAATTCAAGGAGTCAAAGGAGATAGAGGAGTTCAAGGAATTCAAGGAATAACTGGTGCTAAAGGAAACACTGGTAATGCTGGAACAAGTGGTACTAGTGGAGTAAATGGCGCTAAAGGAAACACTGGTGCACAAGGTGTAAAAGGAGATACAGGAGCCCAGGGTATACAAGGGGTAAAAGGAGATACAGGCGCAAAAGGTGATGCTGGATGGGGTATAACAATGAAAGGTGAGGTAGCGACTGAAGCTAACTTACCCTCTACAGGTAATAGTAATGGAGATGCTTATATTGTTCAATCAGACGATTCTATATGGTTATGGACATCTGCTGAAGGGTGGATAAGTGGTGGTTCTATTAAAGGACCTAAAGGAGATAAAGGTAATACTGGAGCACAAGGAGCTACAGGACCTCAAGGATCACAAGGAGTTAAAGGAAATACTGGTTCAACAGGTGCAGCTGGAGCAAATGGTACTAGTGGTACTAGTGGAGCCAAAGGTGCAACAGGAGCTAAAGGTGCAACAGGTTCTCAGGGAATACAAGGTATTCAAGGTCCTAAAGGTAACACTGGTGCTCAAGGACCAACTGGTCCAAAAGGTAACACTGGTGCTGCAGGCGCAAATGGTACAAGTGGTGTGGATGGTGCAAAAGGTTCTACTGGATCTCAGGGTTTACGAGGACCAACTGGGCCTGCTGGATCTAATGGATCTAATGGAGCTCAAGGTATTCAAGGTATACAAGGACCTCAGGGAAGTAAAGGTAATACAGGATCAACTGGTCCTCAAGGTGTAAAAGGTAATACTGGAAACACTGGTGCAGCTGGTGCCAATGGTACATCTGGTACCTCTGGAGTAAATGGAGCAACTGGACCTAGAGGGAGTACTGGTCCAAAAGGTAATACTGGAGCAGCTGGGGCAAACGGAACTTCTGGAGTAAATGGTGCAAAAGGTAACACAGGAGCTACAGGTAGTAGAGGACCACAAGGTAATGCAGGTGCAAATGGAACTTCTGGTATAAATGGATCAAATGGTGCTAAAGGAGCTACAGGTAGTACTGGAGCTCAGGGACCTAAAGGTAACACAGGTAATGCAGGGGCTAATGGTACGTCAGGAACTAGTGGAACGTCAGGTGTAAATGGAGCTAAAGGTAATACAGGATCAAGAGGACCAGCTGGTTCAAACGGTACATCAGGTGTAAATGGAGCAACAGGCTCACAGGGTCCTAGAGGTTATCAAGGTATACAAGGGGTGCAAGGTGCAACTGGTAATACAGGTGCAACTGGTGGTAAAGGTGACACAGGACCTCAGGGACCTGCTGGTAAAGACGGAAGAGATGCAACAATAGCATGGTTTAAGGGATGTGGTGATAAAGAAACAGATCTTTATCTTGTATCAATTTGTGTTAATGAAAGAAATGGTAGCATAGGTTTTGCAAACAACAAAGGCGATGTAGTGTACTGTACTAGAGGGAAATAGATTTAATCATATTAATAACCTTATCAGATTTTATACCTCTATGACATTCAAAATGTCTAGGGGTATTTTTATGTTCAGGACACCAATCCCAATCTCCTTTGTCAAACTTATGGTTTGGATTATTCCAACATCCATGACATAAAGATTCATCAGTCACTCTATAGCAACTAAACTCATGGTCAGCTTCTGTAAAGTTTGATATCATTACAACAGGTGTACCTATAGCCCAAGCTAACCAACTAAGTCCACTAGACAGTCCTATAAAGAACTCACTCTGTCTTATACAGTCAATAGTGTATTCTAAACTGGTATCAACTATCTTCTCACAATTATCAAAAGGATTGTTTTCTATAGATGTATTGATCACAAAGTAACCTTGTCCATGTAGATAGTTTATAACTTCTTGCCACCCTTCTCTTGTCCAGAACTTACAACCAGCTGTAGAGTTGGTGGCTATGGTTACATACTTACCTGGAACATTGTAGTTATCTTTCATACCACATTCATTTCCCCAGTTACTTTTAACTCTTGGCACTATTTCTTTGTGCGTCAGCCCTAAAATATTGGAGGCGGCCTCTTGTAACGAAATTGTATTTGGCAACTTTGGCTCTCTGTTCTTGTCATAAAACCAACCTATCTTATACATTGCATAGATATTAGGTACGTCTGAACCAGGATCTACAAACTCTAATTCAGGATACACTTCTTCAAATAAGAAGTTCTTAAACGTACTTACAATCACTTTACAATTATGCTTGTTCTGAAACTCTAACACATAAGGTATCCATGCTATAGAGTCCCCTAAAGAGCTACTATCAAAGGCTATATACACACGCTTATCTTCTAAATCTAACGTCTCATTATGCACCTCTACACCATCTTTTAATACAACAGTCTTCCACTTTGTATAGTATTGTCTATCAAGAGTTGACCAGTGGTTAACCTTCATAACATTGTCATATATAAGCTCCTCTCCGTCAAACATATAAACAGTAAACTCACTCTCAGATGTACCTGTTAGTTCTATCCTTGGTCTACCTATAAAGCTTTGATTTATATGATAGTCATTGTGAGTTTCTACTTTTAAACTCATCACTTTCTTGTAAAACTTAGAGTGTTTCTTTCCAAATACAGCACTGGTGTTGTTATCAGGTACTTTATACTTTGGAAGATCATTTAGCAGGCGTTTTAGTTGGTTCTTCATCTTCATAGGGTTTAGATCCTCTATGTAAGGCGTGAACATGTTTTTATACTGTGCAAGGTTACGTGCTAGTATAGGTAGGCCATATGATATGGCTTCTCTAATAGCTAGTGGGTTACATTCCCATATAGAGTTAAACATAAACACATCTGCAGCTAATAAGAACTTACCTACATCATTACGTTCTCCCCATACAGTGACATTGCTTGGTAAGTCTACCATTAAAGGTTCCCAATAGTCTTGGAAGTTACCTGCTTGATTACCAACAAAGTGAAACTGTACATCTGGGAGCTTTCTTGCAATAGCTATACCTTCTCCCTGGTTCTTACCTTTTGTCCAGAGTCCTACATTCACTACGTGTTTTTTACTGATATCCAATCCTAAGTCATATTTAGCATTCATCTTGCTCTGCCAGTCATGTATCACTGCGTCTACTGGAAACTCTAGAACTTCTCTGTGAGAAGGCATGTTTTTAAATGTCTCTAAGTGATATGGTGTACAAAACGCATATGCGTCTGGGTGATATCTCTTGTCTCTATCAGGCCTGAACGATATATTATGACAAGTTTCTACTACTCTCCAAGATCTATCCTCAGCGTATAATAAGGGTAGTAGCTCTTCTGAACCATCACCTAAACACTCTGCCATTTCATCTATATGTACAATATCAATATCATTGTACTTTATAATATCTATCAGTTCTGTCTTGTCATCACCTAATGTGTAGAAGTTAGATACAAGCTTTTTGATTTGGTTCTTTTGTACAACAAAGTGATCACTGTAGTTAGCCCACTCTACTACATATATATTAAAACCTCTCAAAGCTTTTATTCTTTTTAAAAGAAACTCAGGCATACCACCAGTAGATAAGTGTGGCGCTAGAAACAATATCTTTTTAGAAACTTTGTTTATCATGTTCTGCATTAAGATTGTATTCTTTTCTCCATGTAAAGCCATAAGATGCTCTTCTTTTGCAGGAACTGCTACCCACTCTGACGTATGATTAATGCTACCAGTAAACTCTAGTGACATTATATCTACATCTTTTGTGTAGTTTATATACATTATGGGTAATCCCTCGTGTATATTATACTTCCATAACAATACATTTGCTATTGTTTCTTCGTGATACGGTGCATATAACCTGTGATTAGTTATAACTTTTGGGTGATTACACATCCATGACCACTCACTTATAAAATCTTTTGATTGCTGTCCTGCTACAAAGTATCCTGTTTGTCTATACTTGTTTCTAACTGACTGATCTACGTTAAATAGATCACATGCTGGATGTTCCAAACTAAGATGTAATTCATCTCTAGTCTCTACACCACCTCTTCCATCTATAAATAGATAGTCATATATACCTTCTACAAAATATGGATGTGTACAACCATCAGGATAGTGATCAAATATCTTAGTTATATTCTTAGTCACCACTGTGTCAGAGTCTATATATGCTACAGTCTCTGCATAATTTTCTAAAGCGTCTAGTATAATAGCTGGCCTTTGGATAAGAAGTTTATATATATTGGGATCACTCCTATCAATATAATCTTTCTTTGAAGGGTTTGCACCATTTAGTGTCCAAGGTATTGTTCTAGATGCTCCGTGTACAGACTTGTCACAATTCATCATGTAAACAATAACAGGGATATCAGTGACACTGTTTATACTTTTTACTGCCATTGATATGACATCATAGTATGCTTCATTTGCATATAGTACAAAGGCTTTATCTGCTTTCATAAGGTTTTATGTTTGTAAACAAAGTTAGTAAAATAAATTAAAAGTTTATGCTATATTATGTAAATAATTTGACTAACAGTTTTGGTATTCTAAAAAGTTTAATTATATTTGTCTATTACATCGTGTAACTTCTACACAACTACACCTATATCTACTAAAACCATCCTCTACACTTATAGAATAGGTGTGTTATTTTTATATATACAAAGAATAAATTATGGCTGATCATACCGCTTATCAACAACAAGTAAAACAAGAATTAAAGAATATGGACCATCGTCTAGATGAGATGGAGGAAAAAATGACCTCTATTGATACGAAATTAACACAAGTAGTTGATGCTATATTAGGAAACTCACTAACAAAAACAGGGGGATTTGTTAATGACATTGATCAACTCAAAAAAAAAATAGAGCTTTTAGAGTCACAAGTTAAAAAGCAAGAGGAATTCAAGAAAAAGTTTTCTTGGACTGTTGGGCTTGTTACAACAGGAGCACTAGTTATACAATATTTTATTAACTTATATACCAAAATTAAGTAATATGAAAAAGTTAAAAAACATTATAAGCGTTATTAAGAACTGGATTGTTTCAAATGGAGTTGAAGGCGCTTTAGGATTAATTCTTGGACTCATACTTTGGGTTGCAGGATATAAGATATGGGCAGGTGTCTCTTTTGGAGTATTTGCACATAAGAACTGGGACATTGTAAAGTCTTGGATCAATAAAAATATATGAGTAGAAGACAGAAGATAGATTATTTCTTAAAGAAATGGATTAGTAGAAAGCTCACTGTGTTTATAGTGGCTTGTTTTGGTCTGTTCTCAGATAATATAACATCTTCTGACTGGGTGATAATAGCCACTGTATATATATCTATACAAGGTGTTTCTGATCTAGTAGAAAAACTATTTAAAGCAAAGAAATCAGATAGTCCAATATATAACCCCTATTCTAATGAAGATGAGTTATGAGAACAATAGACAGAATCATTTTACACTGCAGTGCTACACCTAAGGGTAAGCATTTTGATGTTGATGAGATTAGAAGATGGCATGTTGAAGGTAGAGGTTGGAGAGACATTGGTTATCACTATGTAGTTTATTTAGATGGAAGTATACATAACGGAAGACCTATTGAAATCCCAGGGGCTCACGTCAGGGGAAAAAATAAACACAGCATTGGTGTTTGTTATATTGGGGGAGTATCTAACGTAAAAGATAAAAGAGGTAAGTGGCCTGCTGAAGATACAAGAACACCTGAGCAAAAAGAAACTCTGTGGAAACTACTTATGGAGCTTATGGCTTGTTATGATGGTGCCACATTACATGGTCACAATGAATTTGCTAGAAAAGCATGTCCTAGTTTCTCAGTAGCTAAAGAGTATAAAGACATAATAGAATTTTATGAGGATAATTAATTTTTTAAAAGACCAATGGTTTTCGTTAATTATAATAGCAGTGTTACTATTTATGCAAATGGAAAGTGATAAAACAGTTGCTATATACAAAACTCAATTAGTAGAACTAAAAAAAGAACTAGAACTATATAAAATCAAAGATAGAAATCTTATAAAAAAGATAGACAGCTTATCCTCTATAGATAAAGAGATAGTAGAGAAAATTAAAATCATCAAACAGAAGGAATATGTACAAGTTAAAATGGTTGATAGTATTCCTGCTAGTGAGCTTCAACAGTTTTTCACAGAAAGATACTCCAGTAGTAACTCTAACTGAAGATAAAGCTAGACAGGTTATTAAAGATTTAGTGAAGTATGATACGCTGAAGCTATTATACACTAAACTAGAGCAAAGAGTAGAGTTACTCTCGAACAGAGAGTTATTGTTAGAATCTAGACTTGTAACAAAAGACTCTATAATATCTACTCAAGATAAGTATATCAATGTTCAAAATTCTATTATTAACACAAAGAAACCTATAAGATTCAATGGTTTTGTAGGTGTCCAAACCTTTCAGGCATCCTTGATGGAACCTACTTTGTATATTCAAACAGAAGTAGAACTTGGAAAGTTTACAGTTGGTGCTAGAGTTTTTGCACAACCTAACAACCCTGGAGGTTACGGTTTTATAGTTGAGTATAAAATATTTTAAACTAATGAGAGATTACGATATGGATGATTGGGAACTAGAAATAGCATTTCACTGGCCACACCAAAGACTTGCCCTAGGTTGGGAGATAATTAACCCAAATGAAAAGTTTAATTATACAACTATTAAGTTGTATCTTTTTATAGTGACATTAACCTTAGACTTCTAATTAAATCAGTTAGAAGTCTTTAACATATTTAATTATTTTAATTTATAAAGATACTAAGATAAGTCTAGGAATATTCATATTTTTGTATTACAAAAAACATATATCATGCCTATACCAAACAAACAAATCGGCTGGAGTGCAACAGAAAACTTGTTGTGGCAGATCTCGAAACAGTTAGAAAGACTGATTCAAGTGACAGGTAAAAACAACCCTACTACCACAACTACTACTACCACTCCGTAAGAAAAATTAAAAAACCAATAACTACATATTATGATCAGCATATGTTCACAACCAGATGAACCATATTTTCACTGGCAAAACTTAGTACAGTTCCACAATCTAGAAAAGATGGGATTATTAAAAAACCATCGTGCGGTATTTTTATACAAAGCTGGGAAACAAGCTTCAGAGTTTTTAAATAAGTTTAAAGAAGCATTTCCTGAGAACGTTTTCATCTTTGAAGACACTAGACAGCAAAAGCATTACATACCTACACTAAAAATACATGGAGTTGTTAAATATTTGCAACATGATACTAATGAACAAGATCTATTTCTAATAGATTCAGATGTGATATTTAGAGAACCTATTGACTACAGTTTGTTTAAAGAAGATAATGTCGTTTACTGCAGTGACACCAAAGGTTATCTAGGATATCAATACCTTAAAACAAAAGGTGATGACATCATAAAAGACATGTGTAACTATATTGGTGTTTCATTTGATACAGTTGTTGAAAAGAATGATAAATCTGGAGGCGCTCAGTTATACTATAAAGGAATTCCTCATAACATATTACTAGACTACTTCAAAGAAGTTGAGACACAATCACCTAGGTTATATGATGTTATGAGAAAGCATAAAACATATAATGATTATAAGCCTCCAATACAAGCTTGGACATCAGAGATGTGGTGTGTTCTATGGTTATTATGGAAACGAAACATTGAGACTGAGATTGTAAAAGAACTAGACTTTAGATGGGCCACAGATCCTATAGAGATGTGGGAAACCCACAAAATCTTACACATGGCTGGTGTTGTACCAGACCATAAAGATAAGTTTTACAAAGGGCATTTTATAAATAACAACCCTTTTAATTATAATTATGACTATGTAGATGATAAGTCTATAACAAAAATCTACATAGAAGAAATAATAAATACTAAGAAATCAAAGACTTTTGAGAAATTAGTATCTGAATTTTAATATAACCTTAATTACTAACCCTTAAAACAAATTAAAAATGGGAAGCATTAACAAAAGACCGTTAAAGGCATACGTGAGATTCGATGGATCTGGGCGTGTAGTAGCAGGTTCTCTTGTATTACGCAGGAATAAACCTAAGGTTGGAAATTGGCAAGAGATCGTAGCATATGAATGTTGCAACTCTACAACTACAACAACCACACAAGCACCCCTACCAGGAGGTCAGATCTCTTCAACTTCTGATGTAGCTGACGCATGTTCTGAAACACTAGACACTACCGTGTATTTACAACTAGCAGGTGATCCTGTAATTGCAGTGAACGATATAATCTATCTTGATTCTGCAGGAAGTACTCCTTTCGTTGGAGATGGATCTTACCATAGAGTTGCAAGTACTGATGGTGAAGACTGGAATGTACAAGTGAGTGCTACTGGAGTAGTTCTAGCAGCTACACTGTGTGCATAATATAACTAATAGCTAGGGGATAAAACCCCTGGCTTTTTTTAAATTAAATATTAATGGATATAAACAAGAAGTTCTTTCCTGAAGTCTTGTTGGAAAATGAAAAAGCATACTTTGCACATCTTGAAGGTGTCATAGGCTCTGTTGATGAGTACTCTAGTTTACAGATTACTTATACAAATAACGCCTACATTTTTAGATTGGCACCTAGTTTGCCTAAATACAACAACATGCTACTAGAAGAGATTCTTAGACTCCATAATATGTTTAGAATAAAGTTAGATATATCAAAAAGTATAAAGACTACAGGTACTATCGTATTTAAGATAGACTTGGAAAGATAACAAATGTTTTGTATATTTGTTAGAATTATTATAAACCAATAAATTAAAAATTATGGCAAAGTACGATCCAAACAAACGTTACACATGGGGTCCTGAATCTAAATTTGAACTATCAGGGCAAGAATTTGGTCTAATCTTAAACACTATCAGAACATTTCTAGCATCTGAAGAAGCAGCTAAGTATCAGTTAATGGTGCAGGCAAACAATGTTATTGAAAGCATGATGGAAAAAGGTGTTGAAAGTGAAAATATTAAGGAAGCACCAGAACAACCTGTTGTAGAACCACAACCTTTGGAAGTAGTTCAAGATTAAAACACAAACACATGGCAGTTAAAAAATCTAAGGCAGGAGGGAGAAAAAAAGTTACTAAACGTAAAACAGTAGCAAAGAAGAAAGCAGTACCCAAAGCTAAAAAGGGTAAGTCTTCTAAACCTAATCACGATGCTTGTTACCATAAGGTAAAAGCACAGTATAAGGTGTTTCCCTCTGCTTATGCCAGTGGAGCAATTGCTAAATGTAGAAAACGTAGAGGTGGAAAGAAATGAAAAATGTGATATGTAAACTAATATACTATTGCACCTTCAAGACAATCTGTGTAGGGTGGTGTGATATGAAATAACACTATGGCAGTTAGAAAGACAAAGAAAGGCGCTGCTCTTAAACGTTGGTTTAAAGAGAAATGGAAAGATGAAAAGGGTAATCCTTGTGGATCTTCCAAGAATAAAGGCGTTAAGAAATGTCGTCCTAGTAAAAAAGTTAGTAAGAAGACACCAGTAACCTGGAAAGGTGTTGGTAAACGTAAATCTGCTGTTGTAGCTGAAAAGAAAAAAGTGGGCATGGGTAGGAGAACTAGTGCGCTTAGAAAGCGTAAGAAGTCTACTAAAAAGAAGAAGTAACCATGGCCAAGAGAAAAGAAAAAGCTATCAGGAAAACCACAAAAGGTAAATCTGCTAATTACAGATCTACTAAAAAGGGTGCTGGTATGACTAAGAAAGGTGTAAAAGCCTATAGAAAAGCAAACCCTGGCAGTAAGTTAAAGACTGCTGTAACAGGTAAGGTAAAAAAGGGATCTAAAGCTGCAAAGAGACGTAAGTCTTATTGCGCTAGGAGTTTGGGACAGTTAAAACGTAGCTCTGCTAAGACTAAAAATAATCCTAATTCTAGGATTAGGCAAGCTAGAAGAAGATGGAAATGTTAAACCTCAAACTATATTAATTATGATGCGTAAGTATAAGGCAGGCGGAGCTAAAAAGAAAAAAGCTATGTCTGGAACAAAAGTAGTAAAAAAAGCTGGATATGGTAAAACTATGAAGGCTAAATCTGGAAAAAAAGTAGTTAAGAAAGCTGGATATGGTGGCAAAGCTGCCTCTATGGTTCCTCCTAAATCTAAAATGAAAGCTAAATCTGGATTAAAGACACCTAAGAAAAGTCAAAAAGGTCTTAAGGCGTTACCTACAGCTGTTCGTAACAAAATGGGATATGCTAAAAAAGGTAAGTCTGTAAAGAAATGTAAAAGTGGATGTAAATAATATAAGCCCCTTAATTGGGGCTTTTTTTTATGTCTGTATAGTAGTCATTTAAAAACTTGGGTTCTAGCTGAACTATTCCTTTTGATGTATAGTTTAATATTTTATCAGCTTTTTCATTAATATCTTCACTTGACATTTCTCCCAGACCAGATACATGACATGTATTCATTCCCCATCTATATATCATAGTGTAGGGTAGTTTAGATTGATATATTCTACCACCACTATAGTGTGTGATTGTAGCATCTTCACCAAAACTAGTTAATGGGAACTCTATTCCATCTAGGAATATTTTAGTATAAACATTACCATTGTTAACGTTACTACTTTTACCCACGTACTTATTGTTTTCAAAGAGCCACATACCATCACTTCT
>Ga0181369_1000001_pt1 | contig 82739 bp, 122 predicted proteins | sample LowvirmetaG_8_FD_130088 | JGI IMG/M metagenome (GOLD analysis project Ga0181369, IMG submission 130088) | Marine viral communities from the Subarctic Pacific Ocean - Lowphox_04 viral metaG | ecosystem: Environmental > Aquatic > Marine > Oceanic | place: Subarctic Pacific Ocean | collected... | reverse complement strand
TTTCAAGGCTCTGGCACAATTATTCATATCCATTCTGTTCCATGTGTCCAACAGACATTTTCTAGGGTTTAATCCTTTAGGAGATCTGATATATTGTTGGATCTGAGAAATGTCGTTGTTCTCTGTCCAATGATAGGTCAATTGATCTTTGGGATAGTTATTGGCCAACCAGAAAGACGCCATGGTTCTGTTGATTCTGGTTTGTCCTCCAATGATGCTGGCAGTGAATTCTCTGTGTGACCAATCAGGTTCATAATCATAATCAAAATGGAACACTTCATTCAGCAGACAGGTCTGTATCACAAAGACATTAGGATGGTTTATGCCTGCGACTCTAGAAGCCAATATAAAAGTACAGGCAGGAAACTGTTCTATCATATCAATTAACCAATGCGAACTGTGATCTTCAACACCATACCCCATAGGGTTGCCTGGCAAATGATCAGGCAGGATGGCAAACCTTGTGTGATCATCCAACATTTTCTCAACCGCTTGTTGAGTGTGAGTGGGCAGAATAATGATAGTGGTCATAATCATACTTACCGCGGGTCATAGACGGGGTTGACTGATTTCGTTTCTGGTAATATCATAGAGACATAGAGTCGTGGAGGTCTCGTGAAGTGGTGCAGATGCCTAGGATCGTGGTGTGGCATTTTTGCAACATGGATTGAGGTGTGGCATTTTCGCCACAGGTGTGGCTTTTGGGCAACACCCCTTCGACCTGCAGATTTTTCCTGGTCTGTCTTCTCGGAGCAATCTGCACAGTATCAGCCATAGTGCGTTGAAAGGTGTGCGTTGAAACCATTGCGTTGAAAGGTGTGCGTTGAAAGGTTAAATACTGACATGAGACTGTTTGAATTATATGACGTTGAAGTGGTAACTGAAGTAGGCGGCAGAGTGTTAGGACGTACCAGATCCGGTGGTACTACAAGAAAGTTTAGATGCACATCAGGCCCACGTAAAGGCAGAGTAGTTGCTGACCCGGCCACTTGCACCAAACCAATTGACATGGCTAAAAGAATCAAAGCAAGACAGACACGTCAAAGAAAAAGCGGTCAAGCATCATTCAAACGTTCACGAACCATGAGAACATCGGCGGCTTCACGCATCATACGTCAAACAAACAAAGCAAGAGCAGGTTCGGCAAGAAAACGTAGCAAAATTAAAGGCTTAGGAAAAAAACGATAGATCCAATAGCGGGGCCTACACACATTTTGTAGAACCTAATAGCGAGGCCTAGTGTAAATATAGATATGTATGTAATGGAACTATTCTTAACGCCAGCGGAAGCCATAGGGGCGGCTCCTGCCAAGGTATGTAGGTCAAGCACACCAGATCACAAACTGCCTGCGTCATGGTTAGCATCATGCAAGTCACAGGGCATCAGAGGACGCTCTGGCAAGAAGAGTCACAAGGTTGGCAAGAAGCGAGTCACTGTGGGTGGCAAGAAGATCAAAGGCAAAGCATACGGCGGCCCACTACCAGATTATTCATAATTTAATCCCAGTCTTTTTTTATGCCCGGAAGTTGATGAAATAACTTTACATTTTTTCTGTAGTGTTCCCAACCCATGAACCAATCACTGTGTTCAATTTCCTGTCTGTATTTTCTTCTGCGAGCCTTTTTAGCAGGAAAGTTAGGGTTGATTGGATCTGTATTAGCAGGTTTTTTATTATATCTGCCAACTGCAACTCCTCTTCTATACCAAGCAATTAATTTATCAATACATGTTAAAAAGATAGTTTCAGTTTTGTTGGGAAGTATTTTATCACTTGTTTGTTCGAGAATTTGATTATTTTCAATATTGATTGTATCGTATGATTCTGTGATGCCTATTTTACGTCCATTAGAAATTGTAACTCTTACAATTTTTAAGTTAGACATCTAAACTCTTTTTTTTAAGACTAATACACCCTCACACTGTTCTGCGTAAGTTGTGATGTTGTGATCTGAAAATGAATCAAAAGATAGTTTTAATAGTCCACGCCATATACCAGTCAGCCTGTCTACTACATATCCCCAACCAGTCAATTTCTTTTCAATTCCATTGCAATTGAAGTAATGATGTATGCCATCATGTCTGTACCCCATTATCCATAATGGAACTCTGGTAACCACATCATTGTTATTTTGATATCTGTGATGGATAACCTTGAGTGTTTGTACATATTTTTTATTGCCCACTCTGGGTGAACCATATGTGTACAGTTCTTGTGGATTAGGACAATCCTCATCTTCATAACATCTTGAAGCAACTATGGTGGCCATTGCGGCACCCAACGAGTGTCCACAGAACCATATGTCCACTTGATAAGTTTTTTTGGCACCCAGTTTTAGGATTGCTGGTTGCATGTTAGGCCACAAGTCATCCACTTCATTTTGGAATCCTTTGTGTACTTTGCCACCCAATTCAGCATCCACCATCAGTGCATTCAAATCTGCCTTGACATCATTGAATTCTGTAGGTTGTGTGCCTCTACAAGCAACCACACAGTCATCTTTGTTGGAAAATAGGTATGCTTGAGCACCATCTCTGTCAAAAAATTGTGTCTTTGTGAATCCTAATGCTTTGGCATATGCAGTGGCTTCTTTCTTGTCTGCATAAGCAATTTCTGCCAATCTTGCAAACAGTCCTGATCTTTTTGACTGTTCCATTTGGCAAATTGGCTTTTTTAAGTTATAATTCATGTTATCAATATTTATAACTAGTTAAATAGTTTTATGAAACGGAATACCAGATCAATTTTAGAAGAAATAGCAACCTGCGCCCCGGGGACTACTCGCAAGAACATTGTTGAAGAAAAGAGTCAACATGTGCTAGAAGGTGCAATCAACACTATCAAAGAATTCTATCAAGTGTATTCCTTTGAAGAGGCTCAAGATCTGCATAAAAAATTTACAAATTCTATCAGAACACTCAACGAAAAGAAGTTCTACAATAGCCTAGATAGAAAAGATGAAGTATAATCAATTTATTACCGAAGAAGCAAACGTTCATCTTTATCACATTGAAGAGGACATCATCCGCAATGGTATGGTAGGGGCCAAATCTGCTGTGAGATATCTTTATGGACTTGTTGACATGTTGGGTGGATCCACAGAAGGCAACGTCAAAGTCACAGTCAAGTGGGATGGTGCCCCTGCAATAGTGTGTGGCAAGGATCCATTAAATGGCAAATGGTTTGTAGGAACTAAAAGTGTGTTTGCAAAAACGCCAAAAGTCAATTACACATTTGAAGATATTGATCGTAATCATCCTGCAGGCGGATTGAACAAAAAATTAAAGTATGCCCATAGGTATCTACAAAATTTAAACATAGATGGTGTTGTACAAGGAGACTTGATGTACACTCCGGGCGATTTGAAACCTGAACGTATTGATGGTGAAGCGTTTTTAACATTCACTCCTAACACCATAACCTATGCTGTACAAAAAGGATCAGAGTTATACGACAAGATCACCAAGTCAAAGATAGGAATAGTTTTTCACACAAAATATTCAGGAGACACATTTGGTACAATGAATGCAGAGTTTGGTGTAGATGTAAGTGGCTTTGGAGAGAATGGCAATGTTTGGTACGATGATGCTTACTACAAGGATTTGTCAGGCACAGCCACATTCAGCAGTAAACAAACTCTAGCAGTAAAAACAAAAGTAGATCAAATTGCACAATTGGTAGAGCAAGTGCCTATGCCACTATGGATGAAACTGAGCACCAACAAAGACTTTACAACTTACATGTTACAGTTCATCAATAAATTGGTGCGTGGTAACAAATTGCAAATGAGTGGTAAAGAAATGATGCAACAATTTTTAAACTATTACAGAGATGTTCAAGCACAGGCCAAAGACAAACTCAAGACAGACAAAGCCAAAGACAAACGTGACGAAATGGTTGCACTTATGGGCAAACTGTTTTCCGAAAATGCAAAAGGTGTAGAAAATATACTGAATATACACAATAGGACCATTGCTGTAAAAAATGAAATACTCAAACAGATCAACTCTGTGAAATCCACAAAACAATTTATTAAGACAGACACAGGATACGAAGTGACCAATCCAGAAGGCTATGTGGCGATAGACAATGATGGTCAAGCAGTTAAACTTGTAGATAGATTAACATTTTCTAGGCAGAACTTTAATGCCGCTAAGAACTGGGCAACAGAATCTTAATTAGTTGCAATCCAATTATCGTAATCTTTAGGAGTATTAATTTCTCCAGCGATAGGTGTTGTCTTTTTGGCAAACACTCTGAATCCATTTTCTAACCAACGCAGTTGTTCTAATTTTTCGATGTCTTCGTATTTGCCTACTGATAGTTTTGCATAATCACGCAGGGCATTTCGTTGGTAGGCATAAATGCCTGCGTGATGATATCCATACTCAACTGCCATTCTACCAAACCATTTACATTCATAGGTATCTGCGATTATTTCTGGCTTTTGTTTTACAGCAATACATTTCACAGAGTTGGGATTAGTCAATTCTGCAGGATCCATATCATATATTAATGTGCCAACATCGTATAACTTTACAATTGATTGACAATCTATGATCTGTTTAGGATGTATGTAGGGCATGTCCCCTTGCACATTGATCACATATTTGTAATCTTGGAACTTAGTTGCTTCTGCAACTCTATCAGTACCTGTGGCATTGTTAACTGATGTCATAATGGTTTTGCCACCAAAAGAATCAACTTCATTTGCAATATCTTTATGATCAGTTGCCACAGCGACATCCCACCCTGTCATGGTGCATTTGCGATACACATGTTCTATCAAGGTGCGTCCATCCTTTTTCCACAAGGGTTTGCCTGGTGCTCGGGTACTGGCCATTCGTGCAGGAATGATTATGACTGTGTCCATGCTCTAATTGTAGCATCAATGCGGTATGGGTGCAATAACTATCAGTATGGGCAAAATTAAAATACACGATTTGCACAGAATATCTTCTTACATAAAAAAAGATCTAGACCAAGCATATCAAAATACCCTGGATGAATCTTGTTATCTAAGAGGATCATCTGTAAAAGAATTTGAAACACAATGGTCTGATTACACAGGTGCAGAAGATTGTTGTGCTGTGACTAGCGGCACAGATGCTCTACATACTGCCGCCATGATTGCTGAGTTGAAACCGGGTGATGAAGTCATAATGCCAGGACATGGATTTATTGCATCCATAGGTCCTTTTGCACACGCCGGTGCATCTATAAAATATGTTGATAGCAAACTGTCAGATTATTGTATCAACGAAGATGCAATTGAAGAATGTATCACAGACAAAACAAAGGCAATAGTGTGGATAGACATCAATGGACAAACACCAGATATAGACAAGATAATTGCGGTTGCAAAAAAACATAACATAATGACCATCGAAGATGCGGCCCCTTCAGCAGGTGCAAGTTATAAAAACAAGAAGGTCGGCAGTTTGGCTGATATCACTTGCTTTAGTTTTGGTCCAGTCAAACCATTGGGTGCAATAGGTGGAGCAGGAGGCATCACAGCATCTAAGACAATTTGTGATCAAGCAAGACAATTACGTGACCACGGAAGAATTGCAAGAGATCAATACAAAACTCTTGGCTGGAATCGAAACATGCATTCATTACAAGCATCTTTCTTATTAGCAAAACTGCCTTATCTAGATGAACTGAATGATAGGAAACGTACTCATGCTTTAGAATATAACAATGCTCTAGAAGGAATTGTAAAACACATTCCGCAGGAACAAAATGACACTTACCATCCTTATCATCTATATTCTGTGTTGGTGGAACAACGTGATGAATTAAGAGAATATTTGAATTCTCATGATGTAGAAAGTTTAATACATTGGCCAGTAGGTCTGCATGAATATTCTTTTTCAACCAAAGCTGACAAAGAATTGCCAATCACGAAACAGATTACCAGTCAGTCTGTGTCTTTGCCTTGCAGTCCGTTTTTGACTGTAGAAGAACGAAATCAAGTTATAGATTTGGTTAGAAAGTTTTATGCATGAATTGGTCTTTAGAATGCAACGGCAAACACTTTTATAATAAATTACAAGCTCTGCAAGAACAGAGATTATCAAAGGCTGGACTATATTTTAACACACCTGCAGAATACGACAACACAGATTTCAGTACACAGGACAATTCAACCCTTGGTGAGTTATGCAAACAAGAAGCACAAAAGATCCGTGACACTCATGAGAAAGTTGTCATATGGTACAGTGGAGGATCTGATAGCCATTATGTCCTACAAACTTTTATCAATAATAATATTAAAGTGGACGAATTAATTTTGGTCAAAAGTGGATTTGCGTCTGCTGATTTTGAAATTGATGACTATGCTCTACCGTTTGCAAGATCAACAGGAATTAAAACCACTGTCAAACATCCCGACATGAATTATTACCATAAATTTTATGTTGAACAGAATGAACAATTAGGAACTGCAAACGATTTTTGGCATCATTTTAGATTGAATAATCATTTTGAAAATCTACAACATCATAATACTGATGGTGTTGCTCATATATTTGGCAAAGAAAAACCAAAATTATGTTTTGTGGACGATGAATGGTACGCCTACATCTTAGACGTAGAATTCACGCACCAACCACATCAAATAAATTTCTTCTGTGACAATCCGTTGATTTATAGGAAGCAGTGCCAAATGGTTATGGAGCAGATAATTGAACATAAAGATGTGAAAGAATACAATCACGTGACCAACTATAATGAACATCAAGATTTTTGGAATCGTGCAATCGGAAGATACACCGACAATCCTTATCCACTTAAACAGTTGTCAGTCAGTGGTCAGTTCAACAACAAAGATCATCTTGCCATACAAGAATCTCCTGACAAGTTTGTTGAAATGTGGCGTGACAGAAACACACAATTGAAAAAATTATACGGTTCAGAATCTTTCAACAATGGTGATCCAGCCATGGGCACCGTGGGTGTTTTTTCTAAATTCTACGGATTAACACAGCACAAAATAATGACAGTTGACCAACTGTTTCCTAGTGGATTTGTGCTAATTTAATAAAATTTTGTAATTTTTTTCCTGTATTTTTGGTTATTAGAACCAAATAAGGTAGTTTTTGAACTAGATCTAGTGTACAATATACATTGATGACACTAATGTCATGTAAAGGAGAAGATGATGGATATATTAAAAAACATCAAATCATGGGCATCAACACTAGCAGATGTCGGTGTATCCTTAATAGCTTTAGGCATAGTCCTAGAGGTATTATTCAATGGTCAAGGCATCCCGTTTTGGCCAGACATCTCAGTGATAGGAAATATACAAGGACTACTGTCTGGATTTAGTGATCAAGGATTACTAGGTTTAGTGGCAATTTGGATCTTGTATCATATCTATACTAAGAAGTAATGCTACCCTTGAGGGGAGTTCATCTCTCCCCTCATTCTAAACACATCTTATAATTTTACAAAATTTTAGTTAAATATTAATGTCCTCAGTGCTTTAACAATGATGTTGAAGACTTATGCGGTATGAATCCTCCGCGTAGTGGCTAGAACCCACATGGACAAAACAAAAGGAGATAATAATGGGAAGACCAATTAAATCATCAAAAATAGGCTCAGGCGCCGGCAAAATACAAGTGACCAACTACAGACTTTCAGGTGAAATAGAAGTAGGACCAAGTTCTGGTACTGCGGCTACACAAGTAGGTAATGCTCACATAGTTTCACAACGATCTACAAAAAGATTTAAGATCAGTGCTGTGAAAGTATCTGACTCATCTACTGTAGAGGAAGTGCTAACTTTGGTTAACAAAGCTGCCGGTTCTTTATCTGCAGGCGAATTTAGAATCTCTGTAGTCAATCCAAATGACTCATCAGTAGATAATGCTTCTAAATTAACCAACAGAACAGTTGTCGTAGGTGGCATAGGCTCAGACGCTTCAGCACCTCAGAAGTTCAAGTACACTGTAAGTGATACTGCACCTTCAACTCCACAACCAGGAGCGGCTATCGGTTCCGAGGCATTTGATGCTACATCAGTTGATACATTAGGTATTGCTTCTGTAGATTCAAACTAAAATAACTGTACAATGGGTGTTTATGCACCCATTGTGCCTTAATCACGCCAAATATAACCTTATAATTTTACCAAATTGTTCATAAATACTTACAATTATAACAGTATCTCTGAGCGAGATACACATTTGTAGGAGAAATACAATGGCAATATCAAAAGCAAATTTTAGTCACGTCACTAGCTTTGAAATGGAAGGTGTAGACTTGACTTTTTTCAGTGTTGATTTCATCAACGCCATGAACGCAGAAACTGGAGATCCTGATACATCTTCAACTACTGCTGGTCTAGAATTAGTAAGAAGAACTATCGAGCAGTTCTGCAACATTCTAGGTGAAGGTGCGTTAACAAACTCAAACACAGAGAAAACTTACTTTGTTAGAGCAGATACAGCTCCAACAGCGGCTACTTTACAAGCGGCTATCAGAGCGGTTAATAGTTCAAGTTCAGTTTCAGCAACAATTTCAAGTGCGACTGTAACTGCGAAAGCATTAACTATCGCTGTATAATAACAATACAGATAATAACAATGAAGAGGGGAGCAGTTTTACTGTTCCCCTTTTTGCTTTACATAAGTTCCAATTGAATATAAACTATTGCAATGACCCAAAGAATATCTGTGTACACTCTGATTGATATTTCACAAGACAGTGCCTTACAACAACAGAATTTCAATGTGCTACTTCAAACAGTGGCTTTGCGAGGCAATCCTATTGATGTTGAAGTGTCTTTGAAAGGCAATCAATCAATGTCTGATTATAATTTTGGAGAAGACTACCCAGGCACACAAAACGTTTGGGTTATGTCATTCACTACTGATACGCAAGGTATTTTTGATAATAAAAATGGACCACTGGGCGGACTTGTTAGCGATGTACACCAAGTGCCTGTGATCACAGATTTACACGAGAGTGTAACCATAGATCCACCGGTGTTTGACACTGTCAACGAAAAAACCAAAAACATATACTTTTTATCCTAAGGCCTCTGATAGGTAAATACAACATAGGCTATTACTAGGCATCTACAGGCACCAATTGAAACCCAGAGCAGGGAGGCTCTGTAAGATATGGCTAGAACAGCATTAGCTACACAAAGTGAAAGAAAAAATTTAGAAGCACACGTTGATCTATGTGCTGAAAGATACAATCGTTTGGAACAAAGACTAGAAGCATTAGAAACTGCTATGCAAGAAATGAAAGAAATGGTGATAGCAGAATCACAGAAATCAACCAAGATAGTTATTGGAGCGGCCGCAACAGTGGTTGGTGGATTGCTATCTACTTTGGTTGCTGTCATACTAGTATTAAATTAAACAATGAAAATTTTTGAAATAATTGCAGAAGAGATCCTAGATGAAAAACAGATCTGGGGCAGAAAAGGCAATCAAGTGGTACGGAAATACAGATGTACTTCTGGCAGACGCAAAGGTAGAATTGTGTCAAATCCTGCACAATGTTTCAAAGCAATTGATGTCAAAAAAAGAATGACACTCAAACGCACCAAGGCCAAAATGGGTACTAGGATGGCAAGACGTGCTCAAAGAACCAAAAGAACAAATCCTGCATCACGTAGGTTAAAAAATCTAAACAGAAGAAGATAGTGAAAATACAGTTCGATACGTACAGCATTTCTGTCAATGCTAAAGAGGTAGACATGCTCAACCGTTTAAATAGAGAGTCGACCAAGGTAGAAGAGTTTGATTTGGATGATTGGACAATTATCGATTTACTTTGGCGTAAACACATAGTAGTATATGATAAGACCAGAACAAAGAAACCAGATATTCAGCCATGGGCAAAACAAAACGTATTGAAAGCACTATCCAACAATTCATCTGGAAAATAACCAGATCTACAGACATCATCAAATATGTTCCGAAACGCATCGCTAAAGGTGTTGTGATAGGAGATTGTGCTGTGATCAGAAAAGCAGGCATAATTGATGTTTATTCCAAGGCAAGACAACCAATTGTACAGGATTTGTCATCACACAAAGTGGCCATTTGTATTGCAACCCTTATGAATCAATATACTCCCAGACACAGTGTAACAGTAAAAGAATTAAAAACAATAGACAAAGAGTATAAAATGCTGTTTGACGAACTGCAACGCCTGAAAGCAAAGAAAAAAGCAGACAAAGATGTAGTTGAATTTTTACAAGATCGCATGATGATTGTGGACGAAAAAATTAATTATTATTACAACGCCATGACAATATAGGACAAACCTTGCTGTAACATAAATAAATGCAATTATGAGAGTAGACAACTTATCCAATTATACATCAGACAGATTATCTGAAATCATAGAGCAGAGATTTGGCCAAAAGGTTGAATTAAACGCACTTGATGACGGAACATTAGACATGTTCAAAGACAGTGTGGTTGGTTCAATGAAACAGTTTGAGTCAGCAATGGCTTTCAACTCACAATCACAAAATCCAAAATACTTAAACGACAAATTACTACTAGATGCTATTGTGAAAGAACAAGAAGCAAGAGTAAAAAGTGTAATGGGTAACAAAATTGAAATAGAAGATCCTGACAAACCAGGTATGACAACAACTATAGACACCGACGAAGTAGATGTTGACACAGACGAACAAGGCAATGTTGAAGTAAAAACAAAAACAAATGGCAACACACCTGCAAAACCTAATGTCAAAATGGGTGCAAAAGTTAAAATGGCTCAAGAAGATGAGGATGATGGAGACGTTGAAGATGTTGTTGCACCTGAATTTAAAAAATTAGTTCACGACATGCAATCAGGCATGAGCAAAGATGAACTTGAAAAAAAGTATCCTAAACGTAAAGAAGAAATAGAACAACTAGCAAAAGACTTGGCCGCTGTGGCAGAATCAATAAGGCATGCAGTGGGCGGTAGATTAAATGAAAATTTTAGAATGGGTGCAAGAGAACAAGCGGCACTTAGATTATTAGTTGGCAACCAAAATTTTTCTATGGCAAAACGAGCTTTAGAAATGGCAAAGTCAGGACAGTCAGTGCCTGCTTCATTAATGAAAGGCTTTATGCCGGTCATTGAGAAACTAGACACATTCATTAGAGGAGGAGCATCAGCAGTGACTAGATTTAAAAACTTAGAGAAGATTGTAGGCCGTAACGAGTCTGCATCTTATGCCGATCAATTAAAGGCAATATTAGAAAATGAGATGGAAACATCAGAAATATTATTAGCGTCACAAGACATTGTAGACCAGATTACAGATATGTATGAAAAAATATCTGAACTCAAATCATCTTCAGTGTTAGAACTTGTAGACAGAATCAACAATGAGATGGGTGAAGAGATGGGACAAAATTATTCCAATGCTGTAAATCCAACTCTTGATTCATTAGTAGCGGCACTAGAACAAGCAAGAGAAGGCGCAATGAATTCAGTTGGTATCGTCAAAGGCGAATCACCAGCACCAATGGCAGGTGATGGAGATATAGATACTGACATGGACGCTGACCTAGGTGGAGACACAGACATAGAAGGCGGCGATGATGACATAGAAGGCGGTGATGACTTTGGAGCATCTGATCCTGCAACAGGCGGTGATGAGATTGCTGGTCGTGCCGAAAGATAATGTTAATTCAAGAGATTGACGATTACGCAATCCATTTAGCAACAATTCTACAATACTTCAAGCAACAGGCTGATGCTCAAAAGAAACCTGCTGAAGTTCCAATTGATGCTCTATCCAACTATATGGACAAACGTGGTCTTGATGTTAATCCAGACACCATAAAATCTTTGATGACAACAGATCCTGTGATTAAAAATTTAATTAAATCTTTCGATGGAGAAAAAATTACACTGGACACAGTGTATGAGCCAGATGGTGATGCAGATGCTCTTTCAGGTGACACAGGTGCTGTATCAAAAATGGCAAAAAGAGCTTTGAACAAACGTTCATAGACACTATAATAATATTACATGCTTAAACTTTTAGACAATGGATATGAAATTCTCTCTGAAGATCCTGTGCGTCCACATCTACAAGATTTCAAACAAGCAGAACACAATGAAAACTATGCTTGGGAAGTGAACGGAGAAACACAAGCAGTGATTTGTGTCAGTTACACAGATGTCGTACCTACGTCTGAACAAGATTTGCGTGAACATTATGGACCATCAGAAGACAAGCAAGTAGCAGTGTTCTACACAGTGTGGAGTTATTCAAAAGGAGCAGGTGCCACATTGGTACTGGAAGTATTCAAACATCTAAAACAGAATAAACCGCACCTAAAAAGATTTGTTACCCTATCACCACTTACAGAAATGGCAAGACGTTTTCATATAAAAAATGGTGCTAAATTTATCAACAGGCATCCTCTTGCACAGAATTTTGAATATGAATAATCCTCCACCAATAGTCAAACCCTATGACTATCATAGTCTGAAGCAGATTACTCTGCCTAACAAAAGATTGTATGAAACACCGGATGGCAGTAAAGTTCCATCTGTGACTACTATATTGTCAAAGACAAAAGACATGACCCATTTGAACGAATGGAAGAAACGTGTAGGTGAACAAAATGCTCAACGTATCGTTACTGAAGCATCTGGTGTAGGGTCTGCCATGCACGCCAACCTTGAAAGATATCTGTTAGGTGAAACTAGAATGCCGGGCAACAATCTAGTGCATCTTCAAGCAAACAAAATGGCTGATCAAATCATACAACAAGCACTGGTCCATGTAGATGAAGTATGGGGAATAGAACAAGCATTGTATTTTCCAGGACTGTATTCAGGTACAACTGACATTGTGGGTGTATACAAAGGTGCTCCATCCATAATGGATTTCAAACAAACTAACAAGCCTAAAAAGAAAGAATGGGTAGAAGATTACTTCTTGCAGTTGGTGGCATATGCTGAAGCACACAACGAAGTGTATGGATCAAATATAAAAGAAGGGCATATTTTTATGTGTTCCCGCGATTTAAACTATCAACAGTTTGATTTAGAACCATCACACTATGATTATTATCTAGACAAGTGGTTGCAGAGAGTCGAGCAGTTCTACAAGTTGTAAGTCTATAAATACTACAAATGGCTATCGTACAAATATCACGTATACAACACAGACGCGGACTCAAAGAAGAGTTACCCCAACTAGCGGCAGGTGAACTGGGTTGGGCAGTTGATTCACAAGAATTATACATAGGAAACGGTACCACACAAGAGGGTGCTCCAGAAGTAGGCAACACAAAAATACTCACAGAGGACGATAATTTATTATCTACTGTGAATACCTATGTGTTTAGAGGAAACACAGATAATCCTGTGGTTACTGGATCAAGTGGTGACATACAGAGAACACTGCAACAAAAACTAGATGATAGAGTATCTGTCAAAGACTTTGGTGCAAAAGGTGATGGTGTGACTGACGATGCCGCAGCTATTAATAGAGCAATCAAAAACACATTTACAGTTGATTCAACCACAGCATTTAAAGAACGTAGAACATTATATTTTCCAGGCGGAACCTACAAAGTAGGCAGTACAATTTCTATTTTCCCACATTCAACTATTGTAGGCGACGGACCAACTTCAACAATACTTGAATCAACTTCTTCATCACTAGATCCTGTATTTCAATTTGTAGACAGAAATGGCCAGTCACAAGCAAATATTGGCAGTGGCGGATTTGAAATTCCTAATGGAATCAGAATGCAAGGTATCTGTTTCAAAACAACATCTGATCAAAATGTTATGAGAATTGATCAGACACAAGACCTACATTTTGACAACTGTCATTGGCTGGGTGCTTATGTTAACCAAACAGGACAGACCAACGGTAATGCTCTAGTTGAATTATTCGGCACTGTCGCACACACCACAAAGCGAGTACATTTTACTGGTTGCACATTTGAAGGATTAGAATTTGCTATACAGTCCAGTGACAACATTGAAGACATGGTGTTTTCAAGTTGCGAATTTTTAAAATTGTACAGAGCATTTAATTTAGGTGAAAGTTCAGATGGTTCTACATTAAACAAAACAATAGGACCAACAGGAGTTATCATCACAGCTTGTAGATTTGATGCCATTGACGCTGAAGCAATCAAACTGCATGACAATGGTGGTCATCCACGTGGCAATATCGTGTCCGGATGTTCATTCAGAGATGTAGGAAAAAATTCAGATGATTCAGCAGAACTTCCTGAAATATCTTTCTTGCATGGCAACAACAGAGCCGATAACAATTTCTTTCATAGGACTGACACTTTATCAAACATCGAAGGCACAGTTTACCATGAGTCACCACCACGTGTTCCAGCAGTCATAAATGATAATGCTTCAAGTAAAACAAATGTCCTTGATCCAGACACAGGAAATAATGTTGCATTTGATTTACAACGTGAAAATCATTTAGAGTTTGATTATATTTTGACCAGAGGAACCACAAGGCGTAATGGAAGGCTCACTATTGCAGGTACAAATACAAGTGTATATCTAAATGATGATTACACTGAAAATGCCAGCACAGGAGTAACTTTTTTTGTGACAACAGATGGTACTTTGCAATACACTTCTACAAGCACAGGTAACACTGGCACATTTAAATACAGAGAAATCAGATTCGTCTAGATTCTAATTATCCACAATTTCATCAAAGTTATCTCTTTACTAAAGAGCCTTTTCATCCTATAATAATTACAACACGCAATCATAAATCATGAACACAAATACAAACATAAACATAGTAAAAAGAGACGGCTCCAAGGAACCTTTAGACATCAACAAGATGCATTTTGTTGTTGAACAAGCCTGTGAAGGCCTAAGTGGTGTGTCAGCATCACAGATAGAAATGAATTCACAAATACAATTTACTAATAATATGTCCACAACAGACATACAAGATATTATGATACGATCAGCCAATGATTTAATCACACTAGACGCTCCTAACTATCAATATGCGGCAGCTAGATTGTTGTTATGGAATGTGTACAAAGAAGTGTTCAAACAGTTTCAGCCAAGACACTTAATTGCTATTATAGATCAAAATATTAAACATGGTGTGTATGACTCTGCAATAAAACAACACTACACAAAAACAGAACTGAAAAAATTAAACACATACATCAAGCATGACAGGGATCTAGACTTTACATATGCAGGCCTACGCCAAGTGGTAGACAAATATCTTGTACAAGATAGATCAACAGGACAACTGTATGAAACACCACAAATGATGTACATGATGATTGCGGCCACACTGTTTGCCAGTTATCCTGCTGAAACAAGATTAACGTATGTAAAAAAATACTATGACGCTATTTCAACATTCCAAGTTAATATTCCTACACCAGTAATGGGAGGAGTGAGAACTCCAATCAAACAATTTGCATCATGCGTTCTAGTTGATGTTGATGATACGTTACCCTCAATCTTTTCATCAAACTCTGCTGTTGGATATTACATAGCTCAACGAGCAGGCATTGGACTTAACCTAGGACGCATCAGAGCAATAAATTCTAAGATCAGAGGTGGCGAGGTTGCTCACACAGGAGTTGTGCCTTTCCTAAAAGTGTTTGAAGCCACTGTGAGATCATGCACACAGAACGGAATACGTGGAGGATCTGCAACTGTTCATTTTCCTATTTGGCATCAAGAGATTGAAGATATTCTAGTACTAAAAAATAACAAAGGCACAGATGATAATAGAGTAAGAAAGTTAGATTATTCAATACAGATATCTAAAATATTTTATGAAAGATTATTAGAAGATGGAGAAATTACATTATTCTCTCCACATGATGTTGAAGACATGTATGAAGCATTTGGACATGACAACGAAAAGTTTGATCAACTGTATTTGAAATACGAAGCAGATCGTAAAACACCTAAGAAGAAAATTAAAGCAATGGATTTATTTTCAGCATTGTTGAAAGAACGTGCTGAAACAGGCAGGATATACATCATGAATATAGATCATGCAAATTCACATTCTTCATTTAAAGATCCTGTGCGTATGAGTAATTTGTGCCAAGAAATCACACTGCCTACAACACCAATACAGAAACTAGAAGATGAACAGGGCGAAATAGCATTGTGTATTTTGAGTGCAATAAACGTAGGCACACTGAAAGACATAGATGACTTAGAAAACTTGTGTGATCTTGCTGTTAGATCGCTAGAACAAATCATTGATTATCAAGGCTATCCGGTATTGGCCGCTGAACTGTCTACAAAAGCAAGACGTTCCTTGGGCATTGGATACATTGGACTGGCTCACTTCTTTGCCAAACACAAAGTGAAGTATTCAGACCCTAAAGCATGGACACTGGCCCATCAACTGACAGAAGCATTTCAATTTTATCTATTGAAAGCATCCAATACTCTTGCTAAGGAGAGAGGCAAGTGTGATGGGTTTGATCAAACCAAATATGCTGATGGCATACTGCCAATAGACACATACAAAAAAGACATAGATGATATTGCTTGTCCTGAATATCAATATGACTGGGATTGGTTGCGTGGACAAATTAAAACACATGGACTGAGACATTCTACATTGTCAGCACAAATGCCAAGTGAATCAAGTTCTGTAGTGAGCAACGCAACAAATGGTATTGAACCTCCACGTGCATTACTCAGCACAAAGAAGTCTAAAAAAGGCCCTCTAAAACAAGTGGTGCCACAGTACCAGCAACTGAAAAACTACTACACTTTGCTATGGGATATGCCTAATAACGATGGATATATCAACATAGTTTCAATGATGCAGAAGTTTTTTGATCAAGCCATATCTGGTAACTGGTCTTACAATCCTACACACTTTGAAAACAATGAAGTTCCTATGAGTGTGATGTTAAAGGATCTATTAACCACGTACAAACTAGGATGGAAAACATCATATTATCAAAACACATATGACTTTAAAGGTGAAGAAGAAACTGTGCAACCTCAAGGGATTGCAGACACTGTGGAAGAAACCAATGTGGTACAGATGACTCCAGAAGAAGAGGCTGATTGTGATGCTTGTGCAATATAATGGCAGCTAATCCTGAATCAAACTATCTATTCAAACTCTTTGAAGACACCAAGTTAAAAGCAAAAATGGTGGTACCATATGATGATTTTTTGTATCATAATCCTAAACAATTAGACCAACTATTGTCCATACATGCAAGACGCGGAAAGATGGTGGTGATTGATAAAACCTGTGAACATTTACATAATGAACAACAAGCAATAGAACTAAAAAATAAACTCAATGATCACGGTTTACTAGATAGAGCGTTGGTTCTGGATAACACAGACGATGAAACCTATTTCGAACGACATGGCATAAGACATCTGTACATAGAAGGATACATTTGGTTTTACTTGTCTACAACCGAAAGACCTAGTCCTAAAACAAAAAACAAAACACATAAATTTTTATGTATGAATAATTTCTCTAAGGAACATCGCTGGGGAATGATAAGTGCTCTACATAATCATCATTTGATTAATGATGTACTTTGGTCTTACAGAGATTGTTCCGAAACATTTCCTAACAATAAATTTGATCATTACGACTTTCAAAGACCAACTTACATTGATCAACCAGTAGAAGCAGAAGGAAATGTAGGATCACAAGCACAAAATTTTAATCAAAATTTAAATCTTGAGGACATATATAACAGAGCAGATTACACTATCGTAAATGAAACTGACTTTGACGAACCACACTTAACAAGTTGTACAGAAAAAAGTTATTTGTCATTGTTTTACGAAACTTTTCCTATTGTAGTGTCAGTGCCGGGCACTGTACAATTTCTAAAAGCACAAGGATTCGATGTGTTTGATGATGTTGTAGATCATGCATACGATCAAGAACTTGATCATAAAAAACGTTTTGACATGATCATTGACGAAATAGAACGATTACGAAATCAATTACCAAAAGTGAACGCGAATAGACACAAGTTTAACCGCTCACACATGACTAACACAACATATTGGCAAAAACATATTAATAATAAACTGAAGAGTTATCAATTCAGTTGACGACTTAAATAGTACACTATAAACTAACATTACATCATGACACAAAAAACAGTATTCAATAGAAAAACCGTGGACTTCTCTAAGCAACCTATGTTCTTTGGAGAAGATCAAAACACACAGCGATACGATATATTCAAGTATCCAGCACTGGACAAATTAAACCAAACTATGCTTGGTTATTTCTGGCGTCCAGAAGAAGTATCATTGCAAAAAGACAGAGCAGACTATCAAAACTTTAGACCAGAACAGAAACACATATTCACTTCCAATTTGAAATATCAAACACTGTTAGATTCAGTGCAAGGTAGAGGTCCATCATTGGCGTTTTTGCCTTATGTGTCATTACCAGAACTAGAAGGTTGCATAATCACTTGGGACTTTTTTGAAACAATACATTCAAGATCATACACTTACATTATGAAAAACATTTATGCTGATCCATCAGAAGTGTTTGACACAATATTGCATGATGAAGAAATTGTAAAACGAGCAATATCAGTCACAGAAAATTATGATCGCTTTTACCAGATAGCACAGGATTACTTTGTCAAAGGCAAAGGCGATATTAAGGATGTAAAAAAATCTCTATACCTTGCAATGGTAAATGTAAACATCCTTGAAGGTCTTAGATTTTATGTGAGTTTTGCTTGTACCTTTGCATTCGGTGAACTTAAATTGATGGAAGGATCTGCAAAAATTATTTCTTTCATTGCAAGAGATGAAGCAACTCATTTGAACCTAAGCACACAAATTATAAAAAATTGGCACAACGGTGATGACAAAGACATGCAGAAAATTGCAAAAGAATGTAGGCAAGATGTTATCGAGATGTACAAATTGTGTGTGGAAGAAGAAAAAGCATGGGCAAGACATTTGATGAAAGATGGGTCAATCATAGGACTTAACGAAAACTTATTAGGACAATATGTTGAATGGATTGCCAATAAAAGATTGAAAGCAATTGGTTTTGAACCTGCTTATGACAGACCTGCAGGAACTAATCCTCTGCCTTGGACACAGCATTGGTTGTCTTCATCTGGTTTACAAGTGGCTCCACAAGAAACTGAAGTTGAATCATACATCATTGGTGGTGTCAAACAAGATGTAAACAAAGACACACTCAAAGGATTCAAACTGTGATGTTCTACGTGTGGCATTCTGCCATCATAATAACTTTTCTCTTGATCGCTTTTGGTTTAGGCTATACAATTGGTGTAAAACAAAAGGGTCAATATGTTAAAAGAAAATAGTTTCAAAGAAAACGATATTATTGTATTCAGACTTATTGGTGGTGATGAAGTTATTGCCAAGTACGTTTCTGAAAATGATGATACTATGACAGTAAAAAAGCCACTAGTGTTGGGCATGACACAAAATGGACTAGGTATGCAACAGTATGTCATAATGGGCAACATGGAAAGTCCATTTCGCATCAACAAGAGTGCAGTAATTACAACACAGATTGCTAATCAAGGTGCCCAGGACAATTACATACAAGGCACCACAGGAATAAAACCTGCAGGCAAAAGTGCTATCATCACATAACAGTAGACAAAAATTTAAAAGAATATAAAATAGTTGCATAGACGTTGAAGTGTGTGTAATACACTCTAGGGACCCCGGGGCAGTACCGGGCGCCTCCACCATATGGTGGCTTATGTAATCCCTTCCGGGGGCGAAATAGGATCGACCAGGGTTTAAAGACATGTGGAGTTTATCCAGTTGGAACGAGGTAACGGCCAAAATTATAAATGACAACGAAAGTTTCATTTTTGAAGAGGAACTAGCCTTAGCGGCATAGGTCTCGACGGGGCGGCCCCTGCCTGGCAACAGAAGTGGGGCACTATCTCATGAAAATGTAGACTTAGAATTAAATACTAATATATGTTAACACGCTGGAACAGATTTAAAAAAAGTTTATATCGTTGGTGGACGTACGAGCCTGCCAAACATTTCATGAGAGGCCACAAAGATGTATGAATATAAAGTAAACATCACTAGAGTAGTTGATGGTGATACAGTTGATGTTGATATTGATTTAGGCTTTGGAATGTGGATCAAAGATGAGAGAGTGAGAATGATGGGTATTGACACTCCAGAATCTAGAACCAGAGACAAAGTAGAAAAGAAATTTGGTCTTGCTTCAAAAGAAAAATTAAAAAGTATGCTGGGCAAGAAAGCAGTCCTCAAGACACAGGTCAACAAAAAGGGCGAGGACATGAAAGGTAAATTTGGCAGAATACTGGGAGATTTTGTTGTTGGTGACAAAATGGCCACTGATATTTTGATTGAAGAAGGTTATGCTGTTGCTTATTTTGGTGGATCCAAAGAAGAAGTACAAGCAAAACACATGGAAAACAGAGAACGTCTTATTAAAGAAGGCGTCGTTACCCTTTAATTTTTAAACACTTGACACAATACCATTCTGTTGTATAATAACAGTATGAGATTGAGTATTATCATATGTGCCTTATTATTACAAGCCTGTTCACACACAGGTTACTATGCAATGACTGGCCACAGCAAACAAGCAGATGTGATAGAAGCGTCACTGCAACAAGCAATGGAGCACAATCCAGATGGTGTTAGCACATACTGGGCAGACAAAAGCACAGGAAAAAGTGGATATGTTATGCCCATATATGAAGCACACATGCACAAATCACCCTGCAGACACTTTGAACTAGGTTATTATTTCCCCAATGAGACAGCAGATTTTTACTATGGCGTGGCCTGTAGAAAGAATCAAGTTTGGCATATCTACTAAATAAATACAAATAACACTTACGAGGATATAAAGAATGCCAATTAGTTTCAGTAACGCCGCACACGATGACAGAAGAGAAAAACACTTCAGAGTAACTGTTGACATGAGTGCATATGACACAGGTGTAATAGGTACATCAGGTGGAGCAGTAACACCCAACGGAAACTTTCCAACAGCAAACAAATATCCTTACATCACAAACTTAGGCACATTAGCAACAAACGTAACGAGAGCAACGTCAGATGCATTAGCACTCAACAGAGAAAGAGGACTAATGAGATTTGAAAGTGTTGTAAGAACCCTAAGTCAAAATACAAATGTTGATATACTTGACATTGAGATTGTTGAAGCAAACGGATCGGCTCAAGCAACTGCATTAGAGTTTACCGTAGCAATTGAAGACACAGACAGTTTATTCACAAAAGATGCAACATCATTCACAGGTATTGATGGATCTACAGTTGTTAACACTCCAACAGAAGTTGTCAAAGACAGAGTAGCAGTTGGTATTGCTTGTGGATCAGAAACATATGCGGCTGACTCAACTGTATCAGGAAGTATTACAGAGAACAGAACTGTGTTTAGACCAGCAACAACAGACACAGTGATAGAGGCTGTTACAGCAACACCACCAACTGATTTAGAAAGTATTTTGGCATCACTTACTGTGGCTCAGGTCACAACCACTAAGAGATTGTCAGGCGAAGACAGTTAATATTTCACTTTAAATTTTTATAGTTTTCAGTTATACTATCACTATGACCAAGACATACATTTACACGTCGCCTGACGGAGGCAGAACTGTGTATCAAAATGAAGTTGGTAAAAAAGAAAAACAATTACTGAGTAAAGATGCTTTCGCCAACGCACAAGAACAAATAGAAGCGGAGGCCCAAATGACTGGATGGCCGGGTGTAGCAATCAGGAAAAAATATCCTGCACTGCAAGAAGCCTGGAACCAGTACAAAACATTATGGGAACTAACAGTGACTGATGAAGATTACAACGCAGACTATGACAAGTGAGAGACCGAGTAAATAAAACATGTTTCTAATAGTAATAACATTTATTTGTGCATTAGCAATATCCACAGTGGCCATTTACTATTCTGTGCTAGGACTTGCGGCAATATTTGCGGCCGCCCAGTTGCCTATCATTGTGATGGGTACGGTACTAGAAGTTTCCAAACTGGTGACTGCTTCATGGCTGTATCAGAACTGGAGAAACATTCCGTTCCTGCTCAAGACATATCTCACGATTGCTGTGGTTGTGTTGATGCTGATTACATCACTTGGAATATTTGGATTTCTATCCAGAGCACATATAGAGCAGGCAACTCCTGCAGGAGATACTGTGGCCAAGATTGAAAGATTAGATTCACAGATTATAAGACAGGAAAGCACCATTACCAATCTTACAAATAAAATAGAACGCCTACGCACAGGTGCGAGTGACAGTGCGTCTGTACAGATTGAACGTGAACAACGAATAATTGATACTGCCAATGAAAAAATTAAACAAGATGTTGATCTAATTACATTACAAATCAACACAATAAAAGAAGAGATCAAAGACATACAAAACCAAGCAGATAAAAAGATAGATATTGAACAAAAGAAACTAGACACATTGGACAAGGCTGTGAATGATGTTTTGACTGCTGACAAAAACTTCTTCAACGAAGAACTTGAAGCGGCCAAGTTGCGTGATTCACAGAAGTCAGAACGTAATACAATTTCCAGAAATATAACAAATGCACAATCAGATGCTGACAAACAGATTGCTCCTTTACGTGATAAAATTGGTGATTTAAACGCACAAATCAGTACCTTACAAGCCTCTGTTGCTGAAGAGATAGCCAGTGCCAAGGCAAGAATTGACGCTATAAATTCAGACGCTATTGCAGATCAAGACAGTGCTGAAACCAAAATAACAGAATATGAACAACAGATCAATATTGCTTACGACACAATTGATGATCTTAATGCTGAGAAGTATGTTGCAGAAGCAAAGATACGTGAATTGTCTGCAGAAGTTGGTCCTATCAAGTATCTAGCACAGTTCTTTGATCGTGATGGCGAAGTGGACTTAGAAAGAGCAGTAACATGGTTAATCATTATAATAATGTTTGTGTTTGATCCATTGGCTGTGTTGCTATTGATTGCTGTGAACATGAGTCTCAAAGCAAGATATGGTTGGTCATTTGAAGGTAAAGGTGCGTTGGATTACAACCTAGCCAAAGGAAAAACCACAGTGGCGCCTACAGGAGAAAAGATTGTTGAAGTTGAAGAAAAAATTAATGTAGATCCTCCTAAAGGAATTCACGAACTAGAACGTACGGTAGTAAACAAATTAACCAAAAAGAAAGGAGATTAACATGGCAAATAACAAACAAGAAACTGTTGATACTTTGTATGTGAAATATCAAAGAACACTAGAACTATTGAGCAACGCATTAGATCAAGTAGATTCTACCAATGCAACCATAGAAGAACAAAGCAACACAATCGCTCAATTGAAAGCAGAACTTGATCTTAAACCAAAAGAAGTTGAAGTTGAGAAAGTTGTTGAAGTTGAAAAAGAAGTTGAAAAAATTGTAGAAGTTGAAGCAGATATTGATCTAACTACACCTTCACGTGTTGCTGAACTAGAGGCAAAACTTGCAAAAAAATTAAATCCCGATGTCAACTAAGAGCCAACACACACTAGATAGCCTTTGGATCAAGTACCAAAAAACATTAGAGGTTCTAAATGATACTCTAGATGAATTAGAAGAAACAAAAAGGCAAGTTGCTGAACTTCAAAAACAAATAGTTGAACCACAACCTGTGGTCACAGACGCAAAAGATTACTGGGGTAGACCCAAAGTGGTTGGTAATTCTAAACAAAAAGATGAACTCACTTACGAACAACAAACTAAATTGAGGTTCGATAGAATCGTAAAAGAGGTGAGGTCAGGAGCATTAGACATAAACACACTTAACCATGCCGAACAAGTCATAGTAAGAAAGTTATTGGATGAATAAGATTACATTTTGCAGTGAACCAGACACTGTGCCGGAACCGGCTTATGCTCTCAAAAATTTTACTAATGACACAATAAAAACTCTACTGAATGTATGCACACAAGACACTCAGTTTTATCTGATAGAAGATACATCATCAACTGAATGGAAGGAACAAATCAAAAATACCATTACCAAAACTTTTGATTGTTCAATCGATTCTCTAGCATACATAGTAGAACATGCCAGATAAAAATCTCGACACTTGTGCCTTTTGTGGCAAACACAAAGAAGATGTAAACAAATTGATTGCATCAGATACTTCATCTATCTGTGATGAATGTATTGACCGATGTGCAATGATATTGCAGGACAATGATCCTAAGACTTATGATGAAGTTGCTGACATAGATCCACACACAATCAAAGAATTTTTAGACTCTGATATCATAGGACAAGATGAAGCCAAAGTGCAAGTGGCGGTCAGTGTGTTCTTACATTACAAGAGACTGCAAAATCCTGGCATACTAGAAAAAAGTAATATATGTATGATAGGTCCCACAGGATCTGGTAAAACATTAATAGCAAAGACTGTGGCAAACTTTTTGGATGTGCCATTTTATATTGCTGATGCAACCACATTGACTGAGTCAGGATACGTAGGTGACGATGTTGAAACTGTGCTGGCCAGTTTGATTGAACATGCAAATGGTGACATTGAACGTGCAGAACGTGGCATAATATTTTTAGATGAAGTAGATAAAATATCACGCAAAAGCGAAAATGTTTCTATCACAAGAGATGTATCAGGAGAAGGTGTACAACAGGCATTGTTAAAGATTGTAGAAGGCACCAAAGTAAAAGTACAGATGAAACGAAATAGAAAACACCCGCAAGGCGAGTCTATAGAAATAGACACATCAAACATACTTTTTATGTGTTCAGGAGCCTTTGTTGGTTTGGACAATATTCAAAACAAAGAAAAAGGTATGGGATTTGTACATTCTGAAAAGGTGCAAGAAGAAACTTCTGTCACACAGGATCACCTAGTCAAATATGGTTTGATTCCAGAGTTTGTTGGCAGAATAGGAAATATTATTACACTGAAAAAATTGACTGTACAAGAATTGCAAGATATTATTTTAGAAAGTAACATATCTCCCTTCTTACAATATAGAAGATTATTCCTCACAGAAGACATCACCTTAGACATTGAAAACAAAGCAGTATCAATGATTGCTGAAAAGTGCCATGCACAGGATATTGGTGCCAGAGGAATAAAAAATTATTTCGATAAAGCATTGAAAGAAACCATTTACAACATCAAGTCTTTGAAAAACAAAGGTTTAATTGGAGTAAAAATTACTGTAGACACAGTTGACAAAAACAAACAACCCAAGTACAATTACAACAATGATTAAAAAAAACTACCAATACCGTGACTGGACACCTAGTCCACATCTAGAAGTACGAGTGCGTGAAGGCCAAGATGCTATGCAAGCCTATCGCAAACTCAAAAAGAAATTGCTGAAAGAAGGCATATTAGAAGAAGCAAGAGATCGCAGACACTTTATTAAACCTTCTGAAAAACGCAAACTTGAAAAGAATCGTATCAAAAGGATGTTGGCAAAAAACAAAAAAAAGAAAAAAAATTTGTTTTAGGCTCTTGACATTACAAAAATCATCATTATATTAAGTGTATAAATAATATTGTAGGTTGCTTAATAGGACCTGCATAGAATTAACTTGCTTATAAAGGAGATAATACAATGACAAGAAATTCACTATCAATCTTTAACGATCTAAAACCATACACAGTAGGGTTTGATAATGCATTCGATGTATTCGAAAGAATGTTTGAGAATGACTTTAAACTAAATGGCGGGCACATGGGAAACTACCCACCATATGATATTGTGAGAACAGGAGACTACACTTACAATATAGAACTGGCTCTTGCTGGTTTTGGTAAAAAAGATATTGATGTAGAGTACAAAGACAATGCTCTAACAATCAAATCCATACACAAAACAGACGAAGAAGATAAAGAAGGCACGATCTACAAAGGCATCAGTAAAAGAAAGTTCACAAGAACATTCACACTTGCTGACGATGTAGAAGTACAAGGTGCTGAACTCAAAGATGGATTGCTTACTGTATCACTGGAAAAAATTATTCCAGAGGGCAAAAAAGCAAGATCAATACAAATAAAATAACTTATAAACAGGGGGTAGGAAACTGCCCCCTTTAAGTTGACATACTTTTAATAGAGTTTATAATTTAAATATATGACAATGGCAGATACTCAAGTAGAAGAAAAAACAATACAAATTCTAAAAGAACCTGGCAAGTATGCTGTGGTGTATTTGAATGACGAAAAAACACCTATGGATTTTGTAATTCAATCTTTAATAAAACATTTTCAATACAACAAAGATCAAGCAAACAAAATGACAGAAACCATACACAATGAAGGCAAAGGTGTGGTTGCATTGTACAGTTTTGAAATAGCAGAACAAAAAGCAACTGAAGTAAAAGTTGATGCAGTACAACATGGTTATCCATTAGACGTCAAAGTAGAAGCAATATAATATAAATTAATGTATGTCTTTTTGCTATCAGCCATGGAATGGTCTTGAAATATCAAACGACGGAACACTTCGTCCATGTTGCAAATACACACCACAAGAAGATCCTTTATTTGAGCAGATCAATATTAAAGATCAAAATTCTATAGAACTATTTCAAAATAGCAAATACATTAAAAATTTACAAAATTCTTTCTTGCAAGGAGAGAAACCAAATGCATGTGTGAGATGCTGGAAGGACGAAGATGCAGGATATGAAAGCCATAGGCAACTACACAATACAAGATGGAAAGAAGAATTCGATCGATACGATTTCGATTCACAAAAAATTAATTTAATCAATATTCCAATTGGCAATCTATGCAATTTGAAATGTAGAATTTGTAGTCCCGAATCTTCAAGTAAATGGATCAGTGAATGGAAAAGCATTTACAGTGAAACATTTGAAAAGAATGACTGGGCAAACAATCCTAGTGTATGGAAAGACTTAATTAAACATTCTAAAAATTTGTTAGAAATACACATTCACGGAGGAGAACCGTTTTTGTTAGAGGATGAAATTCATACTCAATATTTGGAATCACTGATACAAAATGGTGTAGCAAACAAAGTAAGGGTTCATTATAATACCAACTGCACAACACAACCTAGTCAAACCTTACAAACATTATGGAAAAAATTTAAACATATTGATATTCAACCCAGTATAGATGATATTGGAAAAAGATTTGAATATAACAGGAAAGGTGCCAATTGGAATCTGGTAGAAGAAAATTTACAAAATTACAAAGCAATGGTCAGTGAGAATCTGCAACTGAGTATTTCATGCACTGTTTCTATTTTTACTATTGCTTACTTGGACGAAATTTTTGAATATTATCTAAAAAATAATTTGCCCAAGCCGTGGTTAGGTCGATTACATAGTCCAAACCATTATCAGTGTAGTGTGTTACCATTAGCATCAAAAATAAAAATGCAACAAAAATACCAAAATAGCAAGATTAAAGATATTAGAAGTGTTTCTAAATGGCTAGATGAGGACAACAGCCATTTGATTGAAAAATTTTGGCAAGTTACAAGACTGCATGACCAGTACCGAAATGAAAAAATACAACAAGTCTTTCCTGAACTTGTTGATTTACTTGGATAAATTTTAGGGGTTGACTTTAAGTAAGCCTGACTGTATAATTTAATATATTAACAACTTAACTTTAAGAGGGTAACAAAAAATGGCTAGAACAAAGCAATATGTGACTTACACAAGAGAGTTTTCAAAAGGTAATGTAAACTCTAAAATCGGCGTCTTCATAGAAGAGGCTAAAAATGCAACTGATAACAGTGGCAACATCAACGGTGGTGTTCTTAAGTTTAAAAACTTAGCAATGACAAGACCGACTCCAACTAAAAAATTAATCGACGCTGGTTATGACTTTAATGTTAGAGTACTTGCAAAATCAGATCTAGCATCTGCACAGTCTTTAAGAAACGAAATGATTTCATTACTATCTGCTTCTGGTAGAACAGTAATCAATCACGTTGCTTAATACTTAGGTAGATACCTGTTTAAGAAGGGTGGCTTCGGTCACCCTTTTTTTATGACTGAGGTTTATAAATGGTAATAAGTTCTTCTTTACCTTTTACTTTGATCTTATCTACTTCGACTGATTTGATATCAGTCAGTTGCTCCATTGTGTAACTGGAATATAATGTAGGAGTAACTTTTCCGTTTTCATCTTTGTAATTTCGTGTCGCCGCCTCTAATCTAGCGGCCAAGTTTACTGCATCTCCTATTACAGAGTAATCCAATCTCATTTCACTGCCCATGTTACCCACAATACAAGTGCCAGTGTTTACACCAGAACCAATATTGATATCTGGCAGTCCACGTTCTTTGAATTCTGCTTTGATTTTGTCTGTTTCTTCTGCACATTCAATAGCAGTCTTCACTGCCATCTCCGCATGATTCTCACAGTCCAATGGAGCATTCCAAAATGCCATGATACAATCACCCATGTACTTGTCTATGGTACCGCCATTTGCTAACACAATCTTAGACATCCTATTGAGATAATCATTTATCACTTCAACTAATCCTTCCGGATCATCATTGTTCTTGTAGTATTCTGATATAGGTGTAAAGCCTACAATGTCCATAAACAAGAAACTCATTTCTTTTCTGTCGCCTCCTAGTTTTAATTTCTCCGGGTGTTTCACTAGTATTGCAACCTGTCTAGGATCTAAATATTTTTCAAACTGTTTCCTAATCTGTTGTTTAAGTTGGAACTCCCTAACAAATCTGTTGAATACTGCATGAAGTCCCACGAGTGTGATTGTGATTACAGGCCATGAAAAATCAAACAATAGCAAATATGTAGAATACAAATAGGTGGCACCAAACACTGTGCCAACACCTGCCAACACAATCGTTCCTGCTACAATATAATAATGTACAAAACGTGACGCAATTATTAATATAAGTCCTAGCAGTAATAAAAATCCAAGTTCATATGTGTCTGCCAAGTCTGTTCTTTTGATGTTTTCACCATTGATTATGGTTTGTAAAGATACTGCAATCGGTGTATGTGCATACTGTGTGCCAGATGGTGAGGCAATGGTATTTGCTAACCCTTCTGCTGTCAAACCTATCACAACTGTCTTACCGGCCACAACACTCAAATCATCAGCCATACTAACAGTTTCAAAATCTTTATTCCAACGCAACCAAATTCTAGCATGTTGGTCTGTGTAGATTGTGTCATAGCCAGGTACTCTGACTGCAATAACTCCTGCCTCTCCTGCTTTGATCTGATAAGATGGATCACCTACAGCAACTCTAATCATTTCAATTGCCATTGCTGGATAAGTTTCTTCACCCACTGTCATGATCAAAGGAACACGTCTTACTACACCGTCTATCTCAGGTGCTATGTTGATCACGCCCACACCATCGGCATTAAGTCCTAACAGTTCAATTGGTCCTAACATGCCTGGCCATTGGAACAACCATGGAATAGGATCTCCTATTTTAGCAACGCCACGTGGCACTGCATTCTTGTTTGTTTGTGTGGTGCCTACCTGTGCAATGATCACACCGTTCTGAACCAATGCTTGTGCCAATGCCATGTCTTGGCCGTCTCGGTCATCTTCTGCAAACAGTATGGGCAATATGATTATCCCTGCACCCTGCTCACGCAATTTCCAAATTAAGTCTGCCATCTTGTCACGCGACCATGGCCATTGACCATTCATTTCGATGGCGGCTTCATCTATCTCTACAACTATGATGTCTTCACTCGTAGTGACAGGATCTGTGCTCTGTAGATAATCAAATGATTTTAATCTAGCAGTTTCTACCAGTCCGTCGTCCTGTACTCGCAAAAAAACTAATAACGCCAAAGTCAAAAATGCCACAGTCCAATGAGTTAATATCTTACTCATGATGCCATTCCTTCTTTCCATCCTATTATAAACGCAATCGCAAATGCGATTAATACCATTATCGCAGGACTTAACAGTAGCAACCACCACCAGTATCTAATAAATCCATATCCTAGTTCTTTGCGTCTAGCACTATGTCTTTGGAACCAATGCACAATGCCTCTTACGCCTGCTTTCATATAATCTATGAAAAATTTATTAATGAGCCAACGCACTATTCTCATTACTATTAAAATAGGAGAAGATAACACATCAACCACCATTAGGAATATGTCCACACTTAAGTCTACAATGTTGTCTGATGTAAATGCCTTCTTCCAACGTTCTCGTATTCTTTTAAACATTATTCTCCTTGTGTGGTACTCAGTGTGCAACCATTGGCAGCTCCACAACTGCTGGTGACATTATAACTTTGACTTGTGGATCCTTGTTGCAAAAGATCAAAGTCAATTGAATATCCACCTAGATCTATTCTTGCGGCATGGTTGCCATTGTCTTTTTGCATGATATCTATGTCATGAGCTGATCCTGCTGTGGTAAGATCTAAATAATGATTACCTGTACCCTCTTGCGATATGTCTATTGTGTTGCTGTTGTTATTAATATCTAAAAACATCACTTTGTCATTGTCGTTCAACTGCTGTAAAACCAACGTGTTACTGGATGAATCCAAATCTAATGACATAAAATGATCACCATCAGTGCCTTGTGTGTCGCTGTCTTTCTGTTGTAACGTCAAATGATTTGAACTGCCGTCAATGTCTAACCATGTCCTGTGTCCGCCATCATCATTGGCGGCATCACCTTGCGACAATATCACAGTGTTGCTGTTGCCAGTGATATCTATGCCCAGTCCATTGTCAACACTGCTTCCGCTCGTTAAGACATTACCCTGATCAATTGTTAATGTGTTGCTGTTGCCAGTGATGTTTCCTGCACTGGTCCAATCAGTGCCTACCACAAAATTATTGTTGCCTGATTGTTGTATGTTTATTGTATTGTTGCTTCCGTCTGTGACAAGATTTACTTTGTTCTCACTGGATGTTGCATTGAAGGCACTGTTTTTTAAAGTGGTTTGTCCCGATGATATTGTAACACTGGTAACCGCTTCTGTGTACAAATCACTCATCAAATCGTAAAAGTCTGTGCCATCGAATGCAGATTCAAATTGGTTAAGATCAAAGGTCACATACACTTCACCAGTGTATCCACTCGGCAATTGATTTCCTGACCATTTCATCCATAAAATTTGTCCACTGGCATTTTTTGCTACCCATGTGCCATCACCTGTAAAATATGCACCATATGGATAATGACCAACACTGGTATAACTGCTTACTCCTGCATCAGTGTTGGTTTGCGTGACATTGTTTGAATTTGTTATTTGATTTGCAGAACAAGGACTACTGCAACCAGAAGTGTTCCCACTGATAGTCAATGAGCCACCAAATTTATTTTCTATCAATGCTTCTATGTTGTTGTTTCTGCTACTGAAATTTGCATTGTTTTCACCAGTTACAATCAATATACCACCTGCTTGTACAAAGTTTTGATATCTGGTCTTTCCATTTCCGCCTATGTTGTTGTTGTATTTTAAGTCTACTACAATGTCGTAACTGTTGATCAAGTTGTCAGCAATAGAACCATCTGTTGATAGAGTCACGGTATGACCATCTGCTTCTAACTGTGCTTTCATATTGGTGTGTGCATCACTGTAATTGGAATGATAAATTAACGCATTTCCTCCCCAAACTGTAGAAGGGATCAACATTAGTATTATTGTGAAAAGTCTAGTCCACATATGCCATTGCCTGTACAGTCTTGTCATGTAGATACGCCAATCTGTGTCTGTCTATACCAGGTGCAATTTCAACCATGAAGTCGTAATCCAATAAAACTGATGTGAGCAAAGGATTTTCATTTGCTAATTCTGTGCAATCACGTTCAGCAATACATTCATCTATTCTGTGTTCTATAGTTTTTAATGCATACAATAAATCATTTGCATGAGTATATGTTGTCATTAAAATTTCAAACATCAGTATAACAAAAGCAAAACTAATTAGACTGAAATAAACGGATTTCATTTTGTTGCCCTCCCAATTCATAATCGTAACTCTCAAAGTCACCTTGTACAAAACTAATTATGTAACCAAATTCCTTATCTAATCGCAGTTCAAAATAGTTGGTTGCACCTTCTCTAGCATACACCCACGATGGATCTTCGTCCAATATTATGATGCCAGTATCCGGGTCCTTACCTAAAGGAATGCCCGAGTGGTCCACAGTTGATCTACGTTCTAGTCCTGCATTGGCCATCTGTTTTGCTAATTCTTTATTGATCTGATCCAACACATCAACTAGGAAATTTTGTTCGAGAAAATCAATATCAAGTCCTGTTGCCCAGTTGTCTTCCTCTTCTTCCAAATAATCTATTTCTAAGTCATCAAATTGTAAAAAGTCCAAGTCAAGTGCAGTGGCAACTTTGTTATATTCTGCCGCCTTTTGTTGTTCTTGTATCTCGGTTGGCTTAGAAATAATCAACAAGTTTCCAATCAAGTCTTCACTTAGATCAAGTATCACCGGCTTCATAGGAGGAGTAGAAATAGTATCAACCACAGTGGCCTGAAATGCCTGATTCATTATTACATATCCTGCATCTGATTCAACTTCTATCTCTCCTACATAACACATACCTTGTGAATTACAAGAAGGAAGTAAAATAATTGTAGAGGACCCTATTTCGTCCACAGTCATTGTGAAGTCAGTTCCTCTGACTCCTATGGTTGCTGTTGGAGTTTTAATTACAACATTCTGCATTGAATTTTTTGCTATCTGTCCTGAAGCATATCTCACAGTGCCCAGTGATGCCTTGAGTGATAGTTTACCTGTTTTGGCATTAGGATCATACACAAATTCATCTATGATTAATTTTGAATGCTGTGTAACATCTACTCTGGTCTCATCGAGAAATTCAATTGCTGTTTTACCATTGCCTGTTTTCACAGTGTCATATGAAAACACATCAAGATCGATTTCTAACTGAGTAGACTCACCAGTCTGCTTTCTGTCTATGATGCCATTGCCCTCGAGCATTATGACATCTCCGATCACATCACCAAAGGCATGTTTGGCGTATGTACCTATGGCGACAGTGCCTATTACTAGTATTAGTAATCTAAGAAAAATGCGGGTCATTGTTAGTCTGTCTGACTAATATCGATGTCTGCGTTATCACCTGATGTAGTTAAAGTGATCATGTTGTCATACACGCCACTTTGTACAATATCAACGTCAGCAATTCCACCTGTGTGAGTGTGTATTAGTGTATGTCCATTTACATCACCATTACCATCGATGTCTACCAACCAGTTGTTAGTGTCACCATCTACAGTGATTCTTAAAATTGCACTGGTACCATCAATAGTTGCCGCTATTACGTTTGAATCATCCGAAGCCGCTGATGTGATAGTAACCTCTGTTCCTGTTGCCGCTGATGTTTGTCCAATGTCAATGTCTAAATCATTGCTCGAACCAACCATTGTGATTGAAGCAGTTACAGTTCCACAAGATGAGTTACCACTAGTTGAGTCACAATTTAGATCAACATCGTTGCTGTCACCAGTCAAACTAATGATACCTTCGTAGGTTGCACCGTTGACTTGATACTTGATCACGTTGCTGTTACCTATTTGATCAATGTCCATGTTGAATGCAGTACCTGTTGATGCTGATGCAGTGGTTGAGTTACCCACAGTGTTGTTTTGACCGTCTTGTGTGATGTCTAAATCAAGTGTGTCACCTGACTGTGTCACATAGATATCGTTAGCCAATGCTCCTGTGGTTAGTCCTAAAATCGCAAAAATGCTTATATAATGTCTTATCTTCATATGTATCACATGTCCTTATGTACTTTGTATTTAAACTTCCACATGCCTAAATTCTCGCCCTGTTTAATCATTTCGTACAATCCGTACTCTATAGCGGCTCTAATAGCATAATTTACAGGCTCATTAGTAGCAACTCCTGATTCTATTTCAAAAGCCTTAGTGCTCATATCTAAAAAGCGGAATACATCAGCACCTGCTTTATGGCTAGCAATAGTCTTTGTGGCTTCTTGTGTTAGTAATATTTCTCCAGTTTGCACAGCGACCAGCCTCATACTCACTGTGACTTGATCAACTCTGTATTCTTCGTGTGCTCCTATGCCAAAATACCTAGCACCTTGTCCGCCTGACTCGACATTTGAATCATATCCTATTATGCCTCCTTCAAGTATCAATCCGGCAAATAGCATAGGTTTGAGTGAATTCACATTGTCATCACCGTCATATAATTCTCTAGTTGATCTAATCAACTGTCTTTCCTTAACAAGATGATCTAACCCACCTCTTTCAACCACTTGGAACATGTTACCTTGTGCTGTTGCCTTGAGTGCTTGGATTACCCAAACATCAGTACCCTGTGAGACTGCTGTGGATAGTTGTGAAAATTTAGTGCTTGGTTTACGTTGGCCTGTGAGATCAGGAAATGAATAAACTGCTATTGTGATCTTTGGTTGTCCATCCAGTTTAGGAATCTGTTCTAACATCATTTTGGTTGGTGTACCTACCACATAAGGAATTTGTCCAGGAACTACACGATCTTGTGGCATAGTAGCACATGAGGCTACCAGTATCGATAAAACTATAACAAAGAATAAATTACGCATTAAAATACAAAGTCTCCGATCGGCACTGTTAAAGTAGACACAGTTCCATCTGTGTCAGTGACAGTCAAAGTGATAGTTGTGCCTGATGCATTTTTGGCCCAGGCAATAGTTGCTCCTTCTACAACTGCTGTTCCCGAGTCAGGACAGTTTGTTGTTTCTGAATCACAATTAGTACCAAACATGTTGTCTACCAACTGCTTGGACAAGTTTGCATAAATTCTAGATTCAACATTGGCAACAAACTTGTTGATTGTTTTATTTTTCTCTTCACGTTCAGCGGCAGATAACGCCGACTTGGCATCTGCCTTGATGTCATTTGCTCTTGAATATTGTAATTGTTCTATGGACAATACATGTGATGAATACCCAGATCCTGAAAAGGAAGGATTACCAAATTCAAAGTGCATAGAATCTGCCCATGCTGTAGACACGAATAGGGCGATCAACAATGTATATTTGATGATTTTCATAACTGTATTTACCGCAAAATTACCACAATAAGTATGTGTATATGGACTTTTTACAATTAGTAGGAGATGTTGGATTCCCCATAGCAGGTGCAATAGCATCAGGCTTTTTCATATTCCTTACACTCAAATACATACTGGCCTCTGTGACTGGACAAGTGATGGGTCTAAAAAATATCATCACTGCTCTAGACAATAGGGTGCAGACCATGAACAACGACCTTGTCAAAATAGACACATTATTAAGTTATGTGACTGGCGTAAAACCAAATGTTGATCGACTTGCGGCCAATGAAGGGAAAGAAGATGCCCGCCGTGATTAGTAAAGATTTAAAACACGACATCAAGGTGTTAGAAGATTGTGAACATTTAATGTCTACAGGGCGAGTGCATGATGCAAGAGAAAAAATGAATACTCTGCTTACTCTAAAAAAAATGAGTGTGTTGCGTCCTAAAAAGAAAAAGAAAATTACAAAATGAAAACTGCATGGATTTGTGTAAGATCACCTAGTCTACTTTTGCATTTTCATAATCACACAAAATTTGTGCTGACCAACGATTTAACCCCAAAAGAAATAATCGATTACTGTCATAACAATCACAAGATAATTGATTATTTTATAATGGATCCATTAAGGTCTCCAGTTCGACAAGTGCATCTAAGTTATTTGTTCAACAAGTTACAAGTATTACCAACAGACGATGTTGAGAAGAACATTAAATATCTAGAACTAGTAGGAGTAACCAATGGGTAGTGAATTAGCAGACGCAATTAATCAATACGGCTTTCCGATCATAGCCGCTATGGGTCTTGGTTACTTTGTTTACTATGTGTGGAAATGGGTTACCACAGAAATTAAACCAGTACTGGGTGATGCCAGTACCACACTGATTGCTCTTATCGACCGAATTCGTATGCTGGACAATGATATGATCCGATTGAATACCAAACTACAAATGATACTTGATCAAAAAGAAAAAGAAAATTCCAAAAAGAAGTAGACAGATTTAATTTTTACTGTACAATATAGTCATGCATCTAATGATTGACTTGGAAACACTAGCAACTACGCCAGAGGCGGCTGTGCTTACTATTGGGGCCTGCAAGTTTGATCCACACGGTGATACTATTGCCGATACATTTTATGAACGCATTGATTTAGATTCACAGGACAGAGATATAAATCCCAGCACTATCGAATGGTGGAGCAAACAGGACAAAGCAATTCAAGAAGATGCATTTGGTGAAGAAGGTAGGATACAGATGGCTGATGCTATGAAGAAACTGTACACATTTGGTTTTGGCACCACAGCGGTATGGAGTCATGGTGCTATCTTTGACATTGTTATAATAGAAAATATATGTAGAAAGTTACAACAGGCTGTAACTTGGAAGTTCTGGGAAGTGCGTGATACCAGAACATTGTTTGATGTTGCTGACCTTACTGTAAATATTGAAGGTAAGCACAATGCTCTTGCTGATGCAGTGGCTCAGGCTGATGTTGTGCAAAAAGCATACAAAAAACTATTATGACATTTGACTTTCCTGTAGAAAAAATAGAACTAAAAATAAAAACAAGTGGTCCGTGTAAAGTTGTTTGCAAGTTCAATGACGAAGTGTACGATGTGAGTGCTCCGATTAAAATTGTAGGTAATAAAATTCGCACTCATAATATCATGCAGATCGACTTTGCAAAAAATCCAATTGATGATTCATTTGCAGTAATAGAATATTTTAGAATTAATGACGGTGATTATTTTGATTGGATTAAGACTCATGATCATGTGATAGACAAAGATGCACATCCTAATACAGAAGTTGACACTGTTGCAAATAATTGCTATTTTGGTTATCAAGGTTCAACTGTAATCACAATAAACGATTGCCAAGACAAACTTAAGATTGCGGCATGGACTATTGCAAAGAATAATTTTGAATATGTTAAATGGCCGTTGGCTGGTGAAACATTTAGAGATAAAAACTTTGATAATATCTATTGTGATGCAAGATTTATGTTTGTAGGAGTTGGTAATTGCAAATTAGACAAAATTAAAGATGCATATCAAAATTACACATTACAACAATTAATGTATCCAATCAATTTGTCAGACAGCAGAAAACATTTAGAAGACTGGATCAACAGTAGTAAAAGAATAAGTGTACATAATTTTGATCTGTTCAAACACTTTACACTGTCTACAGGAGTTATTGAGTCTTTACAATCTTTCATAAACAGAGCAGACCGTCTGTTTCTGTGTAAGAAAAATTATGAAGGCAACGGCGAAATACTGGAAGGTATGGATACCAAAGTATATGATTTGTTGAGTGATGAACTATTACCAAATAGTTCTATAATACTTGAGATCCCATGTCCATGGTATGACACTAATCAATTGTTAGATATTATAAAGAAAGCCAAAGATTTACAATGTAAAATTGCTGTAGATGCCACATGGTTGTCCGTCAGCAATGAAAACATTGGTCTGGATCTTTTGGATGTAGATGAAATATACTTTAGTATGAATAAAGGATGGCCTGTATGGAATTTGCGTCCAGCTTTTAGATGGACTAAGGAATATATTCATGATGCCCAAACTTTTAACACTGAGATTTGCTCGTATCCTAAAATTCCTTTTCAAGTGTTTTTTATGTTAAGCAAACAATTTAACTTTGATTACACATATGATTATTATATTGAAGATGCTGATGAACTTTGCGAAACTTTCTCTTTAGATAAAACAAGTGTACTTTGGTTTACAAGAAGAAAAGACAACTTACCAACAACCAAACACATAGGCAAACACTATGAATTAGAAGAATTTGTTTCGTTGGTAAATTTATTAGAATACAAGGGCAAATATTTTTGGTAGATAAATATTTTTGTAGCGCCACACCGTGACGCCGGAGATAAAAAAGGACGCCTGAGCCGTTGCTCTTTACCTAACAAGAACGCCCTTCCGTACGCAACTTCCTTGCTAACACTTTAAAAATAGAGTATAATAAAGTATGGAAAGAATTGCGATTGTTATTGCACCTAGGATACAAGATGATTTTGGTTATACACCTGCAGGTGCCTCATTAGTTAAAGCATCCATAGTCAAAGAAGGATATCAATGCAAAATTTTTGACTTTAATGCAGAACTTGAAAAAGCATTTGAACACAAACGAGAACAGTTAGTGCCTATTGACAACTGGTTTCTTAATCATAATTTTTACTCTGAAAAAATATACAATCAGATTTACAACTTGGCAGACGAATGGGCCGAACAAGTCATCAAATACAATCCACACACAGTGGGCATATCTGTATTTTCATATAATTCACAACGAGCAACTCTATTACTTGCAACCATGATCAAGTCTAAAAATCCTGCTATCAAAATTTTTATGGGCGGAGCAGGCTTGAACACAGATAATGCATTTGGACCTTTCTGTTTAGATAGAAAAATAATGGATGCATGGATCAGAGGTGAAGGTGAACTGTCAGTGCCGGCTTATCTAAAAGGTAACTTGGATCATCCTGGTATAAATGGTAAGTCACCACAACAGATAGATAACATCGACGAATTACCTTTTCCGGATTATTCTGATTATGAACTAGCATCATACACAAACAAAAAAGGATTGGTAGCTCTACCAATCACTGGGTCTAGAGGTTGTGTACGATCTTGTACTTTCTGTGATATAGCAAGTATGTGGCCCAAATACAAATTTAGATCTGGACACAGCATAGCAACCGAAATCAAAACTCAAGTAGCAAGGTATGGAGCAAAAGCATTTCGATTTACAGATAGTCTTATCAACGGATCAATGAAAGCATTCAGAAACATGACTCACGAACTTGCAGAATTTAGATTGGCAATGCCAGAACAAGATAGATTTATTTGGGACTCGCACTTTATTGTTAGAAGTAGGAAACAAATGCCTCCTGAAGATTTCAAAAAGATGGCAGACAGTGGTGCAAGTACTTTGTTAATCGGTGTGGAATCAGGAAGTCCTAGTGTAAGAGAACACATGAAAAAAGGCTATACAGACGAAGATTTACATTACAGCCTTGGTGAAATATTTAAAAACAACATCAAAGTACGTTTTTTAATGATCATAGGATACCCGACCGAGACACGCGAAGATTTTGATCAAACCCTAAAGTTTTTTGAACGCTATGCAGAATATGGCAGAAATGGATTAGTTGAAGAAATTAATCTAGGACTTACTTTGAATTTGCTTCCACAAACGCCACTCTATGACAACGCAGAAGAGTACGGTTTGAATACAACAAAGGATCACATCAACGATTGGGTATGCACACAAAATCCAAGTTTAGATTTCAAAGAGAGATTAGAACGCAGAATTGAAGCACAACATTATGTTGAACAACTTGGTTACAAAGTGTTTGAGTCTAAAAACTATGTTAGAGCTCTGTCTATTGCATGGAATGAAGTTAAAAATTTACAGATAGAGAAAGCAAGAAAAGTAGATGCCTCCAAAATTAAGTTTGACAGAGAAAAAGGCATATTAGAAGAACAACAGGACTTCGATCCATTGAGAACATATTGATGAAAATTACAATCAAATTACAACCAACATTTTCTATCAAGTGGCCTAACATTAGAATTGTTATCAATAATAATATTTTACATGATGGACCTTGTGAAGTAAAAAATAATGATCTGTTTGTATTCAATACAACTATAAATCCGCATGACAAGAACAACTTGCACATAGAACACTATGGCAAACAAGGATATGAGACAATAGTTGACGAAGATGGTGTAGTAGTATCTGATAGAGCAGTGATACTAAAATCTATTAGTTTGGATGATTTTGAGATACCAGAACTTATATTGTATGATAGACCTTTTGTGGTACAATGGAGCAAAGAACAGTTAGAGGAGAATCCAGATAGACCTGCCACAATCACAAACAATTTATATTTTGGATACAATGGATCATATTGTTATACATTCGGGAACGACAGTGCCAAAGAATATTATCTGTGTTTGTTAGAAAAGGAAAGAATTGCTAATATTCATAACAAAAAAGAAATGATAGGGCCGGATGGAAATACCATAGAAGTTTTTGAATTTAGTGGTAATCTTGTTGACAGTAACAAGCCAAATGATTATACTATTGGTCAATTGTTCGAGTTAGTAAAAAATGCAAATTAAATTACACATAGATTGTCAGTTTAATAAAACACCACCGGTGTGCATATTTTCGTCTATGCACAGTGAAGTCACAAAAACATTACAGCATTCTAATATCATAAGTTTAAACTTTGACTTGCAACCCCATGATAATCTACAGATTAATTTTACTAATAAAGATGACATTGATGACAATGTTATTATGATTAAAAAAGTCTTTGTTGATGACATAAATCTACAGCATTTTATATACAATGGTGTGTTCGTTCCAATATATAACAAAGACTGGTACGACGAGCAAAATCCAAAGCCACCTTTATCATACTCGCCTTGTACAGAATTAAGACATCAAGGTATTTGGAAGATACAAATTGATTTGCCTATTTGGAACATGATCATGAAAGAATGGTTAAATGACACAAAATAAAATACCAAAACTACTTGCTGATTCTATGTCACAAAATTCATATGACATCGATGTAATCACAAAGCATCTTAAACTGCCTTGGTTAAAATTAGATATAAAATTTGATACACCTTCTGATCAGGATATTGAAGAAACATTATCACACACTGATTGGCGAGAGAAATGGAAATCGAATTCAGATAACAATGCATATCAGGTCAAAGGTTGGAACGGAAATATATTTTTTGGTCCTACTAATTTTGAAAACTTTTTGGATTTAAGTTCTGCTAACGGCAAAGAACATACACATGATGAAGACAGTAAATGTAGACATTACAGGAACACATTAGACTATGATTGGTACGTGAACGATAACTCATATGTCAAACAACAAGTCAAAAAAATTATACCGGAGGATGCTGATATCAATCTTGTCAATTCATACAGTTTGCCACCAGGTGGATATGTATTCCCACATAGAGATTATGCTATAGATAACATGGGGTTAGCAAAAATTTATGTGGCACTGAAATGGTCAACAGATAATATTTTTGGAATGTATGGTTGCGGAAACATTCCGATCAAAGAGGGCGATGTGTTTTTGATTAACAATTACACATTACCACACTGGGTATACAATGGCAGTACCGAAGACAGAATTGTTATAGATATTAGTGCTAATCTTCATTGTGAAAGCATAAAAACAAAGATAATAGAATCTTTCAAAGCCACTTTCTAGCATATAGACACCTGCAGAGCATATAATACAATACGATTAACATTTAACAAAGGATATATTTTATGTCTACAACAGATGAATTAAGAACACAGATGGAAAACTACCTTGCAGAAAATGAAAAATTTACTGAGAAAGGTGTTAAGGCATCTGCCACTAGAGCAAGAAAAGCTCTACAAGAAATGGGAAAATTAGTCAAAGCACGAAGAAAAGAAATCATAGACGAGAAAGCGGCATTGACAAATTCATAAACTTTGCTATACTGATAGCATGAGTTTAGTACCAGTAGTAATAGAGCAAACGGCCAAAGGCGAGAGAAGTTACGATATATTCTCACGTTTGCTCAAAGAACGTATAATATTTTTGACAGGCCCAATTACTGAACCAGTGTCAGCGATTGTGTCTGCTCAATTATTATTTTTAGAATCACAAGCACCAGACAAAGATATTATGATCTATATTAATTCACCAGGTGGATTGGTTACTGCTGGTCTGGCCATGTATGACACAATGCAATTTGTCAAATGCGATATTGCAACACTTGTTATTGGACAAGCCTGTTCCGCAGGATCGTTACTTGCAATGGCCGGAACCAAGGGCAAAAGATATGCCTTGCGTAATTCACGCATAATGATACATCAACCTTCGGGAGGATATTCAGGACAAGCAACTGATATTCTTATCCATGCAGAAGAAATTACAAAAATAAAAGCACGTCTTAATCAGATGTATTCTGAACACACAGGAAAACCTATTGAAGTAATAAACGATGCAATGGAACGTGATAAATTTATGTCACCTGAAGAAGCATTAGACTTTGGTCTAGTGGATAAAATTATCACTCACAGATCAGACGTTGAATAATAAGTATTTTTATGCACAACGAAGATCATATCTTAGTGTACTTCGATGACCATTTCCAAGGTTATGAGTTTTTTTATAAAGATCCAAAAAGAACAAACAAGGCCATAGTATCAAAATTAACATACGACAATGAAGACATGTGCGAAGACTCAGCATATCTTTGTTTGTTCTCCAACGAAGAAGAAGTTGTGAACACTGGCTTTAGAAAACACAAACACTGTGAAGTGGTAACAATACACTAACCACAATATATTGTAATTTACTATTACATTAGATTACAAAACATCACGGAAAACTTATCAGAGTATTAAAGTGCAGGGCAACATGGTACTATATATTTGTGGTATGTCATCATTTCGGTGTTGCTCTTTAGCAACAATGATTCTATAATAGGCATACAATAACAAAAAGGAGAACTAATTATGAGTTCTATCAAAACGATCGCTTCGGCTACGGCTGGAGTACTTGCACTTACGACATTAGTGTCAGCAGAAACGACTGTGACACTTCCTGACGTAGATGCATCAATCTACGGTAAGTTGAATTATGCGGCTTACTATAACGAAGACACTTCAGGCAACGCAACTTGGACTTCTGGCAACAATTCATCAAGAGTAGGACTATCTATCTCTGAAGGTGACATTGGTGCGTTCGGAAAAATCGAAGTTGGAGTAGACATGGACGATGCTGGTTCAGATACATTTTCATCTAGACTTGCATATTTCGGATTCAACTCTGCTGTTGGCACAGTTTCAATTGGAAGACAAAATTCTGTTTTCACAGGCGTAACTGGAGCAACTGATGTGTTTGAAATGTATGGATCAAATGCAGACAACAACCAAGGTAGTAGATTATCTAACACTGCGGTTTGGACAAATGCAATAGGTCCTGCTAGTGTTTCTACACTAGTTCAAATGGACGGCACAGCAAATACCAAAGACATCGACATTTATGAAGTTGCAGTTGGTATGGGTCCAATCACTGCTGGTTATTCTAAGAATAACAACACAGAAGTTGATTACATGGCCATTGCTGGCACAATCGACTTAGGTAGTGCATCTGTAACAGGAATGTACAATATCAAAGACGATAATGGTACAGAAACTAAAGGCTATGAAGTAGTAGCAACTATGGGCAATATCACTGCTGGTTACGGTGAAGTTGTTGATGGTGACACTTATTTCACTGCTGGAATTTCGCAACCAGTAACTGGTGCCCTTTCAGTTTATGCTGAATACCAGTTAGAACAAAATGCCACTGCTAACGAGAAGGATCAAAACTCGTATGCAATTGGTACTAAAATCGTATTCTAATAGATCGGTTTTTCAAAGTCATGTCTTAGGGTGCTTATGTGCCCTAAGGCTTTAAATTATCATTCATAAACAAACACTTAGCAAGGTTGACATCATGGTATTATGTAGTATAATAGTAGTATGAGAACACAACCACAACACATTATACAAAAACTACAGGCAGACAATTCACGTTTAGCCAAAGAGGCAATTATTTTAGAAGCCATGCAAGAAGGACTAGACGAGTTCTTCGAAGGATGCAAAATGGCTCTTGATCCTTTACACACATTTGGGGTCAAACAAGTACCAGAAAGAGGAGATGCTCCTGGACAAGGTTGTTCATGGCAAGTGTTTAAAGAACTTGCTGACAAACTTGCATCACGCGAATTAACCGGACATGCGGCCAGAGATGCTATCAAACTAATAATGGATCTTGCAACACAAGAGCAATGGAATGATTATTATAGACGTATTCTTATAAAAGATTTGCGTTGCGGTGTATCCGAAAAAACTGTTAATAGTGTTGCAAAGAAAAATAAATTTTTACAATATAAGATTCCTGTGTTCAGTTGTATGTTAGCACACGATTCTGCCAATCATGAAAAGAAAGTTGTAGGTAAAAAATTATTGGACTATAAACTTGACGGTGTAAGAGTCCTTGCAATTTACAACAAGGACAATCACACAGTAACAATGTATTCGAGAAACGGTAAACAGTTTATAAACTTCGGACATATCGAAAAAGAAATAATAGATCATTTGGCATCTAAATTCACAGAGTCAATGGTGCTGGATGGAGAAATGGTAAGCAGTTCATTCCAAGCATTAATGAAACAGGTACATAGGAAAGATAATGTAGAAGCAACAGACGCCAAGTATGCTCTGTTTGATTTACTTCCACTGACTGAATTTCAAGCAGGAGCATCAGAGAAACTACTGCAAGAAAGACATCAAGACTTGTTTACTCTTACAATGGACTTACCTGATGATAGCAATATTGTAATGGTAGACAAACAGCCAGTTGACCTTGATACAGAAATGGGTCAAACAATATTCAAAAAGTTTAACAAAGAAGCCATAGACAAAGGATTTGAAGGTATTATGATTAAAGATGTCGATGCACCTTATGAATGTAAACGAAGTCATTACATGCTGAAAGCAAAACCTTTCATAGAAGTTTCATTAGAGATCAAAGACACAGAAGAAGGTACAGGCAGGAATGAAGGTAAACTTGGTGCACTAATTTGCGAAGGAGAAGATGATGGCAAGTTTATAAGGGTGAATGTAGGATCAGGCCTTACTGATGATAACAGAGATACATTTTGGGCAGATCGCAACAGTTTGATAGGACAAATTGTAGAGATAAGAGCAGATGCAATTACGCAAAATCAAGACAGTAATAATGAATGGAGTCTACGTTTTCCAAGATTTTTGAGGTTCAGAGGCTTCGAAGTAGGTGAAAAAGTTTGACACTTAATATATTTGTAATATAATGTGCATATGGGTAAGGTAATACAATTCAAAAGTAAAGAACAAAAACAACTGGAAATGTTGTTTGAGCAAGATCAAATTCCGCAAGATGAATTGACAATCACTGATAGGCAAACAATAGATGCCACAGAACTGTTGATTGAATATGCATTTGAAAGCGGTGGCAACATATCACGAGTTGTACAGTCTAAAGAATTAGGAGAAGTGATTAAGTCACTTCATATTATGTTTGGTTTACTGAATGGTGTACAGAGTTATGAACTTGATGAAGAAAGAAAGTTAGACATGAGTTATTTGTATAATGACAATGGTCTACTGCACACAGAATACAACCCCGAGGACGATCAAGAATGACAATGCATTTGGTAAAGCCTTATCTGTCTACTACAAGATACAATATTAAAAAGCCTAAACTCAAGAAGAAAGATATCGAAGCAAGAAAAGAACATGAAAAGTTTTTGAAGGAAATGGGTGTTGGTCGAAAGCATTCATGGAGATTTACTAAACCTGTAGCAGAGCAGTCTAGACCTGCTGTCAGAGTAGAAGATTATAAATTGAGCAACAAGATAGGCGGCGGATTTAAAAGATCCTATCAAGAACAACAGGATAGATATGAAGTATCTTCACAGTATTCTATCGGACCTGCCTATAATAAAGGTGGGTATCAAGTGTTGAGCAAAGAAGATCAAAAAGATCCTGCCACAGGAAAAAGAAGATAATGTTTATTTTTGAGCCTGGTGACAGAGTGATTAATCCTAAAGCAGAAGATTGGGGTATTGGTCAAGTGCAATCTATAATAAAAAATAAAGTCACTGTCAATTTTGAAAATGCTGGAAAAGTAGTAATAGACGGTGAACATACAAAACTGGAATTATATGTTTAAACAGATGTGGATATATTGGTTACTGATGTTATTAGTTTTATTCTTGACCATCAATGCCAACAGAAATGTGCTGGCTGACATTATCATAGAACCTGTACACGATGATCCACAAGACAGTTGGATAGATCCTAACGAAGAAACTCCGTTCAAAGTCACATTCATTAACAAAGACGGGTTGATATGTAAAAACACAATCTATCAAATTGATGTAAATTCTTTGAGCAAACCTGCTCGAAAATGTCAATTACCAGATGGTAGTTGGGCAACTTTCCTTATAAAACAATAACTTACTAAGGTTGACGTTGTGTCGATCTGTAGTATAATAATAGTATGAAAACAACAATAGCAATACTCCTTATGTTTGTGCTTAGTGCTTGTTCATCAACAGGCAACATAAACAAAGGTGTTAAAGTAAACGATGTTTTATTGCGTGGTGGCAGTGAAGTACCTAATTGGTTCTTTGACTATCCCAAAGACACAGACGAATTAGTCTATGCGGTAGCCACTGGTCAGTCAGACGACATGCAATTTGCCATCGACAAAGCGATGCATGATGCTAAGATCACAGTCGCTGACAAACTACAGAACTATGTAAACGGTGACTTCAAGAGAATTATTACCGATTCAGGTTCCGTAACAAACGGCAACACAAGTCAAAAAACAACAAAGATAACACAGTCGATTATCGATGAACTGCCAATGGGTGGTTATGTAGTCGAGAACAAGATTGTACTCAATGAGAGTAATGGTTATCGAGCATTTGTGTTGATAACCTTTGATGTATCAGACTGGGTCGCTCCTGTAAAAGTGACACAGGTAGACACTGGTGCATTAGATCAAGAGTTTGCTGGTAGTGAAGTTATCCAGTAAAATAACCACCACGTTAGTCATGACGCTATGGTCTTTATCCGCTTGGGCAGGTACAGGCTATGGCGTTCATGATTTTGGTAAAAACATTACAGAGAATCAATCTTGTGAAAATGCTAAATTGAAAGCAACCAAAGATTTGATAGAAAAAGAATTAGGCACCTACATTAGTGTTAATGATCTAATGAGTTGTGTGAATGACAACTGTGAACTTAATTCTTTCAAATGGATATTTCATCCAGCACTGGTAACCAATCTCAAATTCAACACAGTGATCACAGACTTTGATGGAACAAGGATGTGTGAAGCATTTGTTGATGGAGATGTGAAAGACCTAGAAGAGCATTATGCGGTTGATCACGATTTTAGTATTTTGATGTCACAACATGGAATCTATCATGATAATGACTACATGGAGATCAGTGTGTATGGCAGAAGCAAACAGTTCTACAAAATCTTTTTGGTAAACAAAGATGCCAAAATGATTTATCCAAATGCATTTCAAGATGAAGGCAATGATCCGCACATAGTCATCCCCAATTCTACATACACCTTAAGAGTAAAAAAAGAAGTCAATCCCAACAGTTTGATTGTGGTTGTGAGCAGTCAGGAACCGTTTGGTATGGGACAAGCATACAATTTCGATGACTTTACAGAAACATTAATGTATCTCAAGAGTAAAGGTTATCGTTTACGAATGTATGATTTTGTAGTAAAATAAAATATGATGTCATTAGAACAATATCTAAAAAAGATTCCTGAATTCAAAGGAGCCAATTGGCTTATTCGAGTTCCTTTAGGAATAGTTTTTATTTTACAAGGCCTTGGTAAACTTCCTCCAGAGACAGCAGATGCAGAAGCATTTGGACTTCCAATGTCGGTGTGGTTTTTTGTAGCATGGGGCGAACTGTTTGCAGGTATAGGCTTATTGGTCGGCGGCATGACTATTGCTCTAAAGCCTGGCGTTGGCGATGCTATTACAAGATTTTCTGGAGTTGTAATGTGCGGAATAATGACAGGAGTAATTTTAATCTTAGAACCTCCTAGTATTGCATATGTTTTATTATATGAAAATTTCCATGTAATGTTATATTGCGGTGGACTATTTTTTGCTCTAAGAGGCAACAGAGTCAAGTGAAAGAGTACAAACTCACAATCAAAGTAGGAGATAAAATAGAAGTTGGAAGATTCAGAAATGTTTCTACTACTATTAAAGGAATAGAACTTGACGAGCATAATCAACCTGTTATAATAACAAGTAAGGGTAGTAAAAAATTATTGACCTGCAGAATAAACAAATTGGCAAAAACAGGCAAACAGATATTGCAAGAAGCCAAAAAGAAAAAGAAAGCAAAAAAATAATGCCACATCTCAGTACAAAAACATATGGACACAACATAGGACTTGCTTGTGTGTTCAGACAACCAAACGCAGATCATTCACATTGTCATCTACTGCATGGTTACAGTTTACAATTTAAATTTACATTTGGTTGCAATGAACTTGACAACAAGAACTGGGCAGTAGACTTCGGAGGACTGAAGCCATTGAAAAAATGGTTAGAAGATCACTTTGATCACAAGACTGCATTAGACATCAATGATCCACACATGGATAAGTTTAGAGAACTAGAACAATTGGATCTTGTGGATATTGTAACGTTCGATGGTGTTGGTGCAGAAAAATTTGCCGAACATGCCTTCAACTTTGCAGATGGATTAATAAGAAAAGAGACAAACAATCGATGTTATGTGGTATCAGTCGAATGTGCTGAACATGGAGCAAACTCCGCCATATATACTCGTGAATGAAGATAATTTATAGAAATCCACTAAATCTTACAGACACAATAGAAGTATCCTTTGCTGTCTATAGAAATCAGTTTTTCGAAAGATGGAAAACTGAACTTATCAAACTGATCAAAGAAGATTACCACTTAGAAAAAAATTACTGCTTTATGGGGTTTGCTGATTCGCCTCGCAACATTGATTATTTGTGTGAACAAATAAATGAGTCTATAGGGGTGATTAATCGCTTTAATAGGTCTCATACTTGGGGTAATGCAGGACTTGAACCATATGCCATACAAGATCATTTTGACTGTGATACTGTGATGTATTCTGCAGATTTACCCACAGGATCCTGTCCAGATGGTAATGAATCAAACAAACCTGGCCTGCGTATTAAACATGACGCAATGAATAGATTACATAGATATTTTGAAGATCTGCAAGGAGAAGCATGGAACCTAAGTCCTTACTATAAGACAGCAGATCACGAAACCAAATATGCAATTAGGCAGTTGAACGATCTTTGCCACGAACTTGAAAATTACATTCTCAGTCACAGGAAAAAAATTGTAGATCCGGAATGGCAACGGCCTAGTCAGATCAACACTTGGTTACAGGCACCTCGAGTAGATCTTCATGAAGAAGATTATAAATTATTTCAACAAAATAAATTTGATAGACAGTGCGGAGGACTATATCTTCATTGGTCACAAGTAGGAAAGACACATATAGAGGTATTCAGAGATGAGGACGGTAAAGATATAGATCAGGCAACCTGTTCGACAATCAATGCTTTGCGTTATTACTCAGGATGTTTCGATATCGAATGGGGCAAAGATGTGCAAGAAAGCGATGCGTATGCAACTTGGCACATGGAAGAACAAAAAGAATTTCATACATGGTTGAGACGAAATGGCTTTGATCCGGATGATCCGAAATTGTCTCTAGGCTTTATAAAACTGGCACAATGTAATCTTAAAAGATCTTTTGGGTCTGACGATCCACAGGTGGTGTGGAGCATTCTATCAAACTATCAAGATGTTTATCAAATAGAAATAGATGGTGTTGTAGGCACATTTGATTATACATGGAGTCAACCTGGTTACAAGCAGATGCAAATCAACAAGATGATACCAGGCTACATACACTCATCAAAAGTATAGATAAATAACCATAGTAACGCCATTTAGATGACGTCGGCAAAACAACTGACCTTCAAGTACGATTACAAGGAAACAAAGTGGGCCAGGCCGTGTGCAAGTTCCTTGCTAACTCTAACAAAAATGTTTATAATAAGATATGGAAGAACTGTTTGCAGTTTCAACTGGTATCATAGCAGGAATCATCACAGGCGTTGTGCCGGGAGCCGGAGTAACTGTGGCCATGGTAATTGCCACTCCTTTGTTGTTTGATTTCAATGTTCTACAACTATTATTATTTTACATGGCATTGGCCAGCATGGTGCAATTTACAGGCACTATTCCTGCTGTCCTATTAGGTGTACCCGGCGAAACAAACAGTTTACCGGCTGTCATAGAAGGTACTAAATTTACCAAACACGGATATTCACAACTTGCAGTAGGTGTGTCAGCATTAGGAAGTGTTTTAGGTAGCATTGTTTCAGTGTGTCTGACCTTTGCCTTGATATCGTTGTTGATATCTCATGTGTCTATATTTTTTGGAAACAACACAAAATTCTATCTTTATGTGTTTGTGATTATTTTTTGTGTAATTGTGTATAACAAAAACAATATTCTACTGAATGTTTTCTTGTGTGTGTTAGGATTTGCATTAAGTCTTCCAGGCGAAAGTGATATCAGTCCAGATATCAGATATACATTTGGCGTGACTGATCTTGAATACGGAGTTCCTTTGATCAGTGTATTAATTGGATTCCTGGTTGTGCCAACTCTATATAATCTTTATAGCAATACGCACACAACATCTTTGTTTCCGAATAGGCCAGTAAAGTTTTCAAAGGTAGTCGCTTTGTTTGTCAAACATATTCCCAGTTCAATTAGGGGCAGTGTGATTGGATACCTATGTGGGTTTGTACCAGGAGTCAGCACAGTGTTATCCACCAATGTAAGTTATTCTGTAGAAAAAAAATTGCATCCATACAATCCAGGCAAACAATTAGTGGCAAGTGAAACAGCAAACAACTCAGGACAATTTGCAAGTATGCTACCACTGTTGCTTATTGGTATTCCAATCACAGGATCAGAAGTTGTGCTATACAGTCTACTCATTGACGCAGGTTGGTCTCCTTTTCAATTTAACAATACAGAACAGAATGCTGACTTAATTTTCCAACAATTAGTCCCATGGTTTGTGTTTGTGAATGTTTGTGGACTTTGTGTTGCTTGGCCTTTTGCAAAAAAGATTGTACAATTACTGACGGTCAAAAAAAATTATGTAATCTTCTTGTTGTTGTTAGGAATGATTTTACTCAATACCTATATGGGTATACAGGATTACAGATTAGGTTTATACACTTGTTGTTTGTTTGTGTTCGGGTGTGTAGGACTATTATTAAGAAAACATGAACCAGTGCCTTTACTATTCTTATTCATACTAGGTAATGATATAGAAGGTGTGTTTATAAGACAAATGTTAATTTAGGAGAACAAATATGAAAGTAATAATATTAATTTTGAGTTTATTGTTTGTGAATACATCATTCGCAGACCACATAGACTCTATCACTATAATCAATAATGGCAAACCAGGAGGATCGTTTAATGCACGGACTCAGTTGTACAAACAAGGATTGGAAGACAAAGGATATCATGTTGATTATTTGGATGTTGGAAAAATTTCTCAGGCAGTCAAAATGTTTAAAGAATCCGACGATCCAACCATAATGGTTTATGCTAACAATCAAGTTTTCAAACAAGATCTGTTTCACACAGATCAAAATTTTGTTTTGTTAGAATATCAACAACCTTTGTATATTTGTAGTGCAAACAAAACCTTTAGTGACCCAGTCACTGTTGCTCATGGCAAGGGATATGATCCTGATTTAATCAGATCTATATTAGGTGAAGACATTGTACTGGTGCCTTACAAAAATAGTGGAGCCATGTTGAAAGGAATATTGGGAGGTGATGTTGACATGATGATTAACAATCAAGGCAAAAGTTTAACCTATATGGAATCAGGAGAAGGCAAATGCGAAGCATCAGACAAACTGCCTACCATGCAAGCCACAGTGATAGCAAGGAACGTAGACATACAAGAAATCAGAGAACTGTTGTTGCATATTACTCTAACTAATGATTTTATTGATTATCATGTGTCAAGAAAACTACAAAGACCTTACACAACATTCGACAATCGTCAAACTGAATTAGATTATGTGAAAGAACTTGAAAGTCAATGGAAGTACTAACTCTCAAAAATAACACAATTGGCGATTATCATCGCAACCTTATGAGTTATTACGAACAGGTTAAGACTGAACAAGACAAGATGCATAATGGTGTACGACTGGTAGGAAATTTTGATGTACCTGATTTTGATCTGGATACTCTTAATGTGCAGGACAGGACCATACTACGAGACAGAGATTGGGGCAGTAAGGCAGACTGGCGTGATTACATGATGGGTCATGGATACAACAAAAGCAATACCAAGTTAGAGATGGTAGAAATGCAAGATTTGCCTACAGCACTACTTGATGTGTGCAATTCTTTTGACATGCAGTTGCCTAACTTCACTATGAATATACAGTCTCCTGGATCTGTTGTGCCTGCACACGAAGACACTTGGTATAAATGGTGTGATAGATATCCAAAAGAAATGGAACAGTACACATTCTACGATACAAAGTTTTACATTTGGTTTTTATCTGATCGTGATGTTGGTCATACTTTTCAGTGTGGACACACAGACATTAATTGGCAAAGGGGTGATTTGATAGAAATGCCCTTCTACGCCAGACATGCCACTTCAAATGCAGGATATACAGACAAACTGTTGATACAGTGTCTAGGAATACAACAACATTGACACAATTATTATATGTGTTACAATAAGACATGAGCAAACGTATTGGATTCTGTTGTCAATGGTTTCACCATGATAGGACATTAAAGAAGAAACAATTAGAAGAATTTGAAAGACCTTTCAATACTAGGGCAACCACTGTCCGTTGGCTCAACGAACACAAAGAAGAAGCAGAAGACAAACTGCAATTTGTATTCCATCATAACATTCAAGCAATTAAAAATTTAATCAGCAAGGTTGGTAATCTGCCAGCAGAACGTAGAATGTGCAGAATATCATCTCCCATACTACCTGTGGCAACAGAGAACACTTGGAAATATTATTGGAGTAAACCAGATGTAATAGAATATTGTGAAAAACATTTTGCTGAGTGTGGCGATCTTGCAAGAGAGAAAGATGTAAAGATATCTTTTCATCCAGGTCAATTCACTGTGTTAGCATCAGTGACGCCTGACATTGTAGAACGCAGTATAGAAGAATTTGAATATCATGCTTCAATGGCTCGCATGATGGGGTTTGGCAAACAATTTCAAGATGGTTGCAAAATTAATGTGCATATATCAGGAAGACAAGGCCCAGAAGGAATTCGTAAGGCTTTGCCTAAACTTTCACCCGAAGCACGGAATCTTATTACCATTGAGAATGACGAAATGGGTTGGGGTCTTGATGCTTCATTAGAACTTGAAAAAGATCTTGCCCTTGTAATGGACATTCATCATCATTGGATCAGGGACGAAGAATACATAGATCCAAATGATGATAGAGTAAAACGTGTGAGAGATTCGTGGCGTGGTGTAAGACCTACCATGCATTACTCTTATTCACGTGACGAGCACCTAGCAGTTGCCGAACTAGGTGATCGAACACACACTGAGATGCACAACATCCAGGATTTATTGGCACGCGGTTGTAAAAAACAGAAACTCAGAGCACATTCTGACTATTTGCCCAATGCAAAAGTTAATGACTGGGCACTAAGTTTCCTAGACGAGTTCGATATACAAGTAGAAGCAAAGGCTAAAAACCTTGCTTCCGAACAGTTATACAACCAGTATTTGGCGTTATAAGTACATTTTTGTAAATAAACAAGGAGAATGATTATGTCTATTTGGACTTGGCTATTAGGCGACAAAGCAGAAGCAACTAAACCTGCAAAGAAAAAAGCAGTAAAAGTTACTGCTAAAAAGAAAAAGAAAAAAGTCGCTAAGAAAAAGAAAAAAGCCACAAAGAAAAAGAAAAAGTAAATTATGAAGATAGACCATGTGCTGTTTAAAGAATGCCCAAGAACAAAAGCCAAGGTCTGTGAATGTGATAGTGTTACCAGTTTATCAGAAGCAAATGAAACTGTCAATGCAACATCTGAACTGATACACTCAGACACTGTCAAAGGCACAATTAAATTTACACAAGAACCAGGAGGTCCGACTGTGATCACTGGAGAAATAACAGGTGTCGAACCTGGCGAACATGGGTTCCACATACATGAATTCGGAGACTTGTCCGGAGGATGTGACACTGCTGGTGCACATTACGATCCGGACAATGTTGATCACGGAGATCTAGAAGAAGGTCATGTTGGTGATTTAGGTAATGTCACTGCTAATGAAGACGGAGTGATAACATTGGACATATCTGCTCCAAGAGTTGACCTAAGTGGAGACCGAAGTGTGGTTGGTAGATCCATAATAATACATTCAGATAAAGACGATCTAGGTCTTGGTGGTGATGCTGAATCAATCAAAACTGGTAATGCAGGCGAAAGACTTGCTTGTGGAGTGATTGTTCTTTCTTAATTTTTATGCTATAATACGGCATGATAGATAGAGAACATTACGAAAAAGAATATCCTAAATTAACTGAACAACTTCACAAAGTATACGATCCAGAAATTCCTGTTGACGTGTTTGAACTTGGATTAATTTATGATGTACAAATTAATAAAGACAAGTCAGCTGATGTTGTTATGACACTGACTAGTCCTAATTGCCCAGTTGCAGGAGAACTGCCATCATGGGTACAAGAAGCAGTTGCCAATGCAGGATACTCTCCTGTAAGAATGCAACTTACATTTGATCCACCATGGGACATGTCATTCATGAGCGATGATGCTAGATTACTAATGGGCATGTAAATACACATATGATTACAATCACAGACAAGGGAATAGCACACCTTAAATCATTAGCACAAGAAAATAATTCTTCCTATGTGAGATTATCTCTAAATGGCGGCGGATGTGCAGGACTTACATATGACTGGAGCTTCGAAAATGAAGATGGTTATACAAAATCAGATGCTTTACTAGAAGATGTACTGCTTGTTGATCGTATGTTTGAAATGTATATTTTAGGCATGACTTTGGATTGGGTGGTGACGCCATTCAAAGCAGAATTTAAATTTGACAATCCTCAATCAAAAATGACTTGTGGTTGCGGTGAATCATTCTCTGTGAACATGAATGCTTGATCTTGCTACATCAATATTTTCCGTATGGTTAGTAACTGTGACTGTTCAGTTTGAAGAAACTGACAGATCTTTTTCTACCTACAACAAGGAAATAAGTTTTCAGGAAGAATCCTTTTGTAACTTAGCTTTAGAACGCACAGAGCCTATTTTCGAACAATCCTTCCTAGAATATTGGAATAGTGAAATAAACAAAGAAGAATTAAAAGATTTGACCATTAGCCAGTATAGTTTTGCCTGTAAAGAATGGTATCTAGCAGTAGATGGCGAGTGGTATATGATGGGGCAAGTTCCTACAATCGAAACTTAATCATTTGTTAAATAGCATATATGGCTAAGCAATCAATCAACACAGGCACTGGAATAAACACAGGAACGGGCGATACTTTACGTGCGGCCATGTCAAAAATCAATGACAATTTTGATGAGTTGTATCAACTGGTTGGATCAGGAGATTCATCCACATCAACCACACTTGAAACTGCTAACATCACAACATTTATCACAGACGGAGAACTAACATTAGATCCTAGAGGTGACGGAACTATTGTAATGAATGCTCCAACAATATTCAATAATATTATACGTTCGGACGATTCAACCGGGTTGAGCATTGTAGATGATGTAAGAATAGATGGACAACTGTCTTTTGGTTCAGATGCGGCATTTACATTTCCTGCTATTACAACCGCGGGTATCACACTCACAGGAGATATAGTCACTACAGGCAACACAAATATTACAATCGAACCTGGCGGCACAGGTGACATCTTGTTGAAAGCAGGTGGACAGGTTGGTATAGGTTCTGTTGGTTCACCGGACACACAACTACACATCAAATCTGCCTCGTCGATAGTAACACTTCAGAGAACTGCTGACGCAAACACACCTGGTCTAAGTTTTCAAAATTCCAACGGAAATGTAAGAGCAGAACTGCAGATGGATGGAACATCAGGCACATCAAACACAGTTTTTGTTAAAACACATGATGGAGCTTCTTTATCAGAAAGATTCAGAGTAATACACACTGGAGTAAGTGTTACAGGAAATATAGATGTATCAGGAGCAACAGTATTCACACCACAAGATGATTTGGCTACATCAACCACTGCTTTGTCATTATCAAAAACTATACATTCATTAGCCGCTGGTGAAGAAGATTACACACTTGCCGCTGGCACAGAAGGACAGATCATGCATTTTATTATTGCAGGTGGTGACTCTGTGTATGGATCTGTTGCAAACACAACTGTGACAATATCTCAAGTGAGAAATCCAGATGATGGAGATGTGTTATCTACCTATGCATGGAAACCGTTCACAACACCTTTTGGTGCAGGAGATTCTGTTGAGCCAAGAAGAAGTCTTGCAACTTGTGTGTTTGGCAATGGTGCTTGGAACTTGGACGTTTACAGCAATTAAAGTTTTATTTCTGTGGAACTTGCATCAATGTTCCAAATCTTACGCATTTCTACACCCACTTTTTGAGCATACTTTTTTACATCACACTTGGAACACACATGGTGAAAATTGTTTGACGCTCGTGCAGGAGTGACTTTACTCTTGTCACGCACAAACTCTGTGCCACAAGCATCACATTTGAAATGATATGCAGAACGTCTGCGTTTGAAATTGTGTACTTTACCCAGTTTGCTTTCTCGTTGATGTAGGTGTATCTGTGTGGTTTGTTTGATGAACATCTTACATTAGGTTTATAAAAATATTTATTAAATACATTTCGTCAACACCAAAGGAGAACACACTAATGGCAAAACAAACAATAGGAATAGGATCAGCGGCCAACGACGGTACTGGTGATCCATTAAGAACGGCATTTGATAAGATCAATGACAACTTTGATGAAATATACACAGAACTAGGTGGCTCATCGCTATCAAGTTTGTCACTTTCAGGCAACGCACTTATATCAGATGTAACAAACGAAAATATTAATATCACACCAAATGGCACAGGCATGGTGATAATCAATTCTAATTTAGAAGTAAAAGGCACAACTACAGAAATAAATGCCACAACATTAGAAATAGGCGACAACTTAATTGAATTAAACAAAGACAACTCCGGCGGTGCTGACGAAGATGCTGGAATATTGATACAACGTGGATCTGCAGGAAACAATGCGGCGTTGTATTGGAACGAAGGTGATGACAAATTTAAAGCTGTATTAACAACTTCTGCCGCAACTGCCACAGCAGTAACAGATTCAAGCACAGCAACTATTGTAGCCAACATCGAAGGTGACCTTACTGGTGACACTGTAGACGTAAACATTATCAAATCAACTGACTCTTCAAGCATAAGAATACAAGAAGCAGTTGAAATCAGTGGAGCAGTGGTTGGCGGAAGCACAGCCAATTTCACAGGTGCTGTTACGTCAGGTGGTACTTTAACTGGTACTTCATTGACTTGCGGTAATGCTGTATTGACTGAAGCAGAACTTGAAACTATAGACACAATCACAGCAGGAACAGTGACAGCTTCTAAAGCAGTAATTGTTGATGCATCAAGTGATATTACTGGATTCAACGATGTTACAGCAACAGGAACTGTGACAGGAAAAATTGGTGACTTTGAATCTTTACAATCAACTGACTCAACTGGTGTCACAATAAATGACAATCTGGTTCTCAACGGTACAATCAAAGCAGAAGGTTCAGACCGTGTTAACATAGCAGATGGCTTGAATGTGAATGGCACTATTAGTGGAGACGTATTAGATATCACAGAGATACAATCAGCTGATTCGACAGCCATACAATTCACAGACAGTATCAATATTGCAGGTTCAGTATCTGCAATATCACTGGATGTAGACTTGATCAAAAACAGTGATTCATCAGCAGTCAAGATTGATGATGGTCTTGAACTGGTTGGTGTTGCAAATGTCACTGGCGATATTGTGCATACAACAGGAATAACACAACTTAGTGTAGAAACAGTGTCAGGTGACTCTGCTGGTACAGACGCGATTGCTGTGACCACTGATGTTACTTTCTTAGATATGAGTTCAGGTAGTATGACACTATCAATAGCAGATGGTGTAGATGGTCAAATCAAATACATTATTTGTAACCAAATAGGTACAGTTGCAGGTGGTGGTAATGCTACACCAGCCATTCTTGGCAACACCAACGGAAACTGGACAACACAAATTAGATGGGATGCTGTAGGAGAAGCGGCAACTTTAATTTTTGATGCACAGACAGGCAAATGGAACATTGTTGGTTCACAGGGTGTTACAATAACTTAATTTTGCATTAAGATACATGCAAGAACTAAAATTGTACTTCCTAGTGTTTATATTGGTCATTTTGTACATGTGGTCTAATTCCCTACATTAATTTACTTAAATACTACAAATGGCAAAACCCACATGGATAACAGATGCCGGTTCTCTGGGCAGTATTAGTGAAGGCGTATTCTATTCGCAGGCTATTGAAGCCACTGATGCGGATGGTGATACTGTAAAATATACTTTTCATTCTGGCAAATTGCCTGCAGGCATACAAATAAAATCAACAGGATTCATAGAAGGCATACCAACAGAGGTTCCTGAAAGAACAGAATCAACCTTTGTGGTGAGAGCTACGGCAGGTAATGATGTGGCTGATAGAACTTTTACTCTGTTTGTAGATGGTGACGATGCTCCTACATGGATTACTGGAGCAGGACAAATAGCAAACTTATTCGATGGTACTTTTTTAAATTTGCAGTTACAAGCTGTAGACACAGACAACGATATTAAGAGTTACAAAGTTATCGATGGACAACTACCGCCAGGAATTGATCTACTTGAAGAGTCAGGAGTTTTAAGAGGTGTCAGTCAACCTGTGCCGGCATCATTGTTTGATTCTACGCAGGTAGGTTGGGACGGAGTAGAATGGGACGAAACTCAACTTTGGGATTTTACTTTAAGTTTGTCATCTATTAATAAACTTTACGAATTTACAGTAAGAGTGTCCGACGGTGTTGCATTTGCCGATAGAACATTTTCAATAGCAGTCACTGGAGCAGGACAAAAAACTGATAGTGATTTGCTAAGGGCAGACACTACTATACACAGTGCTGATGCATCTGATGGCATCAGGCCATTGCACTTTATTACTGAACCTGATTTGGGTGATTACTACCATGAAAACTATTATATTATTACAATAGACACAGTTGATCCGGATGGCAACCTAGGGACTGCTGGGGATATTAATATCTATTATGCATTGACTAGTGGAACATTACCTCCAGGATTAGAAGTTGATTATAATAGTGGTGAAATATTTGGATTAATACCTAGACAAATTACCCTAGAAGAAACTTACACTTTCACAATCGGTGCAACTAAAAGATCAGATTCAAGTTCATTTATAGAACAAGTGTTCACTAGAGAATTTACTATGCGAGTACGAGGCGTAGGATGGGATGTAATATCTTTCAATGAGGTAGACATGGAGGTAAATCTATAATGGCGAATATTAAATTAGGTTCTATTTCACCTTACAAAGTTTCAGTATTCTCAGTTGGTGCTAGTACGTCCAACAATCTGCCTATTACCTATTCTTATAGAACAGGTAGATTGCCTCCAGGCCTAAGACTTGAACCTGATGGTGAAATCACAGGCAAAGTGAAAAATCAACTGTTTAGTTTTGATAATCTTGATACAACTTTTGATAATAATAATACAACTGTTGATAAAGATTTTAATTTTGTAGTAAGAGCATCTGCTCAATCAGGACAACTAGTAAAAGATCAAACTTATACAATATCCGCTCAACGAAGAACCAAAGACGAAGTTGCCAACATGTATGGAAATTTATATGTACCGGATGTGTCTCGCACAGATTTCTTGAATTTTATTACTACAAACAAATTATTCACTAACGATGGTCGCTACAGAGACCAAGACAGAAATTTCAACACACACACTTATAACTTTAGTGTTTTGTTTCTTGCTGGTGTACATCTTAAATCACTAGGAACAATTCTAGATTTTATGGTAAAAAACAATTATACCGTAAAATTAATACCCGGCGAATTCAAGGCGGCAAAGGCAAAAGATCCTGGAGGTAATACAATCTACGAAGTTGTGTATGCAGAATTATATGATGCTAACACCGGTGCTGATAATTCTATTACATTCACTAATCAATATCTTCCTAACATAACCATACGTTTCGATGCTTCAACAATATTATTGACTGCTGACAATCCACTACCAGTGCCAGGCACCCAAGAAAATCAAATATTCATAAACTCAATAAGGAATATGCAGAACGAACTCAAGTCGGGGTTGACTGTTGAGAACTTTGAATATCTTCCTTTGTGGATGAAATCTGCACAAGATGACGGATTAGTGCTAGGTCATAAAAATGTGTTGCCTATTAGATATTGCAAACCTGGAGAAGCTGAAAAAATATTGTATAGGATCAAAAATGAATCTACATATGATATTAGATCGTTGCCTATTGAATTTGACAGATGGGTTATAGATAATAACATTGGTACATCCTTCGATGGTACAAATAACAGTGTCACAGCAGTCGGCGATGGTAGCACAGTTTTATTTGATGGTCCTAAATCTGTAGCAACCAATAACGCATTAATTGTTACTGTTAACGGACAAAGATTAACAAACACTGAATTTACTGCAACAGGACAGAGCGTTGAAGTAAACACAGCACCTGTTGATGGTGCATCTGTTGTGATTACCTTAAAACCTACAACATTTACAGGCGGTGCTGAATGCACATTAGACGCCAGTGCAACTGTGACAACTTTTGACGGAGATGGCACTAGATTCTTAAATTTAGGAGTAACATTTGATAGAGGAACTATTCTAGATAAACAATTATTGATGCAAAGAAGGTCTGTAACGGATAGAATTACTCATGTATCAGATCAACCAGAATTAGTGAGAACAAGGTAATAAATAACAGTATGGCAACAGCAATCACAGTAGCAAACATTGACGGAGCATTTCCAGTAGCAGGTCAGGATAATGATTCCCAAGGCTTTAGAGATAATTTTTCTCAAATCAAAACCCAACTTACAACAGCGGGTACAGAAATTACTGCATTACAAACAAACAGTGCTGTAACCAATGCAGACACTGACTTCAACGGACACGATCAATCAGAACTAGTATTGAAAGATTGGGGTCAAAAAGTTGTAGCCAAAGGTGCAGTATCTGGCTCTGTTGCTTGTTCATTTGCTGATGGCAATGTTACAACAGCAACAACATCAGGAAACTTGACTCTAACATTTACAAACTTTCCAACTGATGATTCAGGTACAAATGTGTACGCAACAATGAAGATGTTAGTAACTAAAGCAAATTCTACACACACAATTACATTAACTGGCGTAACATTTCCAAATGATGAAGATCAAGATGTTGGCGATTCATCATCTGTATCAACAGATTTTCCAGAAAGAAAAGGCGTGTATGTGTTTGATATATTTTCAGTTGATGGCGGCACAACCAAATACATTTCCAAAATACTAGAATACACTTCAGCCACGTAATTAAATATCTAATATGTTTAATCCACACATGGAACCAAAGTCTCTCACAGATGAACAGTTGGAAACTCGTCTCAAAGATGTTACAATAAAATTGAATCAAGCGGCAAGAATGAACAATCAAAACATGTATCAACAATTGGTTGCAATTCAGAACACACTACAACTTGAAGATCAAGAAAGAAAAATGCGTAAAGCCAAACAAGACAAAGACGATGATAATTCGCAATTCGATGGATTAATCAATGTTAAATGATGATGGCATAAGTTGGAAAACTAGATTTACCAATACCATGTATCTGCAAAATAAGTTGTGGCCTAATGATGTGTCTATCAATATCCACATGTTGCCAATCACAAATGGTCCTCAATCACAGCATGTCACATTCCAAAAAATAAAATATGTGTTTGGTAAAACATTACAAAATTCATTGTTTGTACAGCATGATGATAATCTCTACAAATCATTTAGTGTGTTTGAAAATGATGTGATAGACTTCTTTGACACACCGGTTGACCAAGTGATAGGAGTCACATTGTTAGCAAAACTAGATGCAATAGGTGGTAAAAGTATGAATGTTGATGCATTGGAAATAGAATCATGGCAGGGCGAAAATTTAAGATTTATGATCACTACAGATTCACCAGAATGGAAATTGCTACAAACTTGTGGTGTTAAAGATCCATGGTGGCACGATGACACACCAAGATTTTCCAACTTTACCAAAGAGCCGTTGACATGGGACGATATAGGCTTTACAATAAAACAACATGAAGGATTCAAAGTTATTCAAGGAGGTTAGACATGATTACTGATGCATTTGGTAATTGTTCTTTCTCTACACGTGAAGTGATTGAATTACTGTACAGTGGTGACCCTGTTGATCAGTTGGTGTTAGATGATTCAACAGAAGCCAGTCTACACAGCACACATGCAAAACATTTTGAAGTAGACACATTAGCACAACCTATGTTGATAGATATGCCTGTGGATCAATATCATGAATTGCTGTCTGGAACATGGATAATGCCTGAACAATATGCAACTATGGATATTGAACTGTATTTGACAGGACAAATGTCACAACGCAAAATGATTGATGATGCATACATTGATAGACTGGCAATTGAATTAGATGAATACACACAAAGGAACATGATGCACATACTCAAATATTTGATTTATATGATGGATGTGTGTAAACAGAACAACATAGTTACTGGCATTGGCAGAGGTTCAAGTGTGAGCAGTTTGGTTCTCTATTTGATAGGTACCCACCATATAGACCCTATTAAATACAATTTAAGTTACAAAGAGTTTTTACGTTAGGAGTAAAACAACATGGCAAGAAGACAACAAGGAAAAACACAACATTTTACTATGCAAGGTAAACCTATTGATTTTGATGCTCTAAGAGCTAAAAATGAAAAGACAATCGCAGTAGGTAATGCAGGTGTAAATGCACGTGGCGACCAAATAGGTGCTGGTGGAAAAATAGTTAAAAAAAGAGACGAAAAATAATCTTGACACACTGTCTATAATTTCATAATATTATAATATGGCATTTGGAGAATCAGTATCAGTATTTCATAAAATCAAAGGCACAATCACACCATTGAAGAAACGTGTGCTGGTGTCAGACATGCACTTTGGTATGACCAAAACTAAAGGCGGAATCATACTGCAAGATGACGACGGATCTGCAGACGGTGTACATCCACGTTGGGCCAAAGTTTATGCTATTGGAAAAGATCAAGAAGATGTCAAAGTAGGACAATGGGTATTGATAGCACACGGACGTTGGACAAGATATATTAAGTTGGAAGATGACACAGAAGTAAGAATGATAGACGAACATGATATCTTGCTAGTGTCTGACAAAGAGCCTGATCACAACAGAGTACATGCAGGTTATCATAATCAAGGTGGAGCAAAACAAATGACTGCCCTGCCAGGTAATGATTAATCATTTGCAAATTAAAAACAAATCAAGTATAATAGTTTTATGGACACACTTTGGGTAGAAAAGTATAGGCCGAACACATTAGAAGGTTATGTGTTCCGCGATCAAAATCAAAAAACACAGGTTGAACAATGGATAAAGTCTAAGACTATTCCACATCTGTTATTTTCAGGTGCTCCAGGAGTTGGTAAAACTACATTGGCCAAAATACTGCTGAACACCTTAGATGTTATCGGCACAGACATACTTGAAATAAATGCATCACGTGAAAACTCCGTAGATGTAATTCGAGACAAGATCACAAACTTTGTACAAACAATGCCTTTTGGTGAATTCAAAGTTGTGTTGTTGGATGAAGCAGATTATATTTCACCCAATGGTCAAGCGGCCTTGCGTGGTGTGATGGAAATGTATCATCAGTCTGCAAGATTTATTTTGACTTGCAATTATCCCAACAGAGTCATTCCTGCACTGCATTCAAGATGCCAAGGGTTTCATATTGAGAAAGTAGACAAAACAGAATTCACAGCAAGAGTGGCAGAGATATTGATTGCTGAAGGCGTAGAACCTAACTTGGATATCTTAGATACATATGTAAAAGCAACATATCCTGATTTGCGTAAATGTATCAACACAGTGCAAATGAATTCTTCAGAGGGACAACTACAAGCACCCAACACAGCAGACACTGGCACACAAGATTACAGAATAGAAATGGTGGACTTGTTCAAAGCAGGCAAAATCACAGAAGCAAGGAAACTGTTGTGTTCACAAGCACGTCCAGAAGAAATGGAAGACATCTACAAATGGATGTATGACAATGTTGAGATATTTGGTAACTCAGAAGATCAGCAAGATGAAGCCATACTAGTAATCAAACAAGGATTAGTAGATCATTCATTTGTGGCAGAAGCTGAAATTAATTTGTCTGCTACACTGATCAAACTTGCAAGACTATAAATTACTCTCCATAAATTGACAAAGCTTCTGTGACTGCATGATGTCTTTGGATATCTTCACCATACAGTTGCACATCAAAAATATATCTAGACTCTACTGCTTTTAATTTTGTTAAAAAGTCTTTCATGCCATTTTCTTTGCCTCTGTCAGTTTGGCCCAAGTCACCGGTAATAACCAATTTAGATCCTTCACCTATTCTAGTAAGAAGCATCTTGAATTGATTGACAGTTGTATTCTGCATTTCGTCCGCTATAATATAGCAATTTTCAAAGGTTCTTCCTCGCATGAATGCCAAGGGTGCTACTTCGATTTGTTCTTCATTTACCATCCTCTTAACGCGATTAACGGTGTAATTTTTATGGAAGATATCATACAACGGTCGAGTCCACGGTTCCATCTTTTTGTTTAAAGTACCTGGCAAAAAACCGATATCTTCATCTGCACCTACCACCGGACGTGTAATCACAATCTTGTTAATCTTTTGTAATTTCATTAGATCAATACCATTCTGGGTAGCCAACAGGGTTTTGCCACAGCCTGCAGGGCCATGAGCAATCACGATTGACTTAGAATCATCAGCCAGCATTTCCCAGTATTTTTTCTGGTTTGCGGTGCGTGGTCTGATTTCGTTGATGTATTCGTCTCTTAGTTCATTGAAGGATAGGACAGTCTTATGTTTCATAGATGTTCTCCGTTTAAAATTTTGTTTGAGTTTAAGTTTTGCTGAACGCACAAAAATACTTAACGTCCTAATAACTTTGTAAAGTGCAGTGTTAATTAGTGAAATGATACACAGCAGGAGTTTTGACGCCGATATCTAATTTTCTTATGATGCTGTGATGATATTTTATCATGGCGTAATCTTTATGTTTAACTTGTCCTGTACGTGGCTTAAATTCCCATTTATCAATGCAGTGCCAACCATCTTTCAGTTGTGTTTCTGCAGGCCATTCATCTAATTTTTCCTTACCCATTAACTGATCAATTTGCTGTATTGTTTCATACGGACAATGTTCGTAATGGTTGTGTAAATCTCTTTCGGACAAAATTTTATTATCTCTTCTTTCCGGATTGCATGGCAATATTCTTTGATCCAAAGTAGCATGTATTCTTGGGTGTTGTATAATTGTATCTTGATGCTTCCAACTGCCAGCGACAACTTCATGTTTGCCTGTGTAACCTCGATTATAAGTTACAACTCCACTGGTGTACTTTACCTTATTAAAATTAAGTGATTGTTGTATTAGTAATTCTTGTGGAACATATTGTTCGTGTTTTAAGTCGCTTAAAGATATAGAAGCATCCAACCACCATTGCATCCAAACTAAATCATGTCGTGACACAAATATTGGTTGCATTATTATATTTGTCGGCAGTGTGGCTCCATATACATATCTTGATATTTCTTGTTGGCCATGTTCAACTTTATAAAATACATGTGGCTCCTTGGACTCAATCCAACTTTCGGGAATAGGTTTGACTATTCTGCACTCAGGATCTAAAAAACATATACGTTCGTTGTCGTGACTATTCCATGTCATATAATCTACCATATCTTTTTGTATTTGGTGATTTATTGAACTGTATGTGTGTTCACTGATAGTTACAATTTTTTCGAACTCGTAACCAAATCTATTGCAATCTTCAGCAAGTCCGTCAGAATAGTAATCTAGAAAATCTTTGGTTCCGCAACATATAATTTTAAGTTGTTTGGTCATGTATAAATTTTGCCATTAAGTGATTGTAGGCATCCATGTATTGTGTGTCACCATCTTGTGGCTCAACTTCTACTTGTTTTTTTAACTCTTGTTCTATTGAACTGCCTCTGACATTACCCAAAGAATGTCTTGCGGCCCCAGGACGATCCACAAATCCTGCCTCCATGTGTGAATAAATGTGTCCATTTGGGTCAACACATATTTTTATTTGTGGCGATTGTTTTGTGGTCAATTCTTTGTGTGTTACTTGCATCAATTTGTTATCCTTGCCATTCATAGCATCTTGTAAAGCATATCCATAATCAACAGTCACACCCATTGATTTAACACTTTCATCAAATTTAAGCAGAGCGTCTTTCACTTTGTTGCGTTCTTGTATTTCATACTGAAATGTAAAATCTTCTCTGAGAGACAAATTATCGATGCCACCTATATCTTTGATATAATCTATTATACGTCCTAATTTTTCAAAGTTTTCTGGAATCAATACATAGTTTAAGAATAATTTTGTTCTGTCTGATCGTTTGTTATAGTTGGTCAAGTTATCTTTTACCACTTGCCAACCTTTCTGATGTTTTGTTGTGGCAACATATTCGTTATGATCCAAGCCATACAGTGATACTCTGATATGATGCAGTGAATTTATATAGGGATTTTTGTTTAGAATCTTGTCGTTCAACATGAATCCGTTTGTAATCATTCGTGACCTGTATCCTTTATTGTGCAAATCTTTTGTGATTTGGTTTATGTACGGACTGGTTAATGGTTCTAGTCCTCCGCTGATATTGATACGATCTAAATCTTTGCCATCGTCTTGCTGTATTATCTGGCTGAAAATATTTTGACTGCCTTTTACTACTGCATCGTAATTTCGCCCACAAAACAGACAAGAAAACATACAACTTGTACCAGGATATATGTTTATTCTGTAAGGATATCTATATTCGCCACGTATGGCTGATTCCATTGCTCCGCTCTGTATGACTGGTTCTAGAGTTTGCCAATAGGGAGTATCACGTAATTCTGTGCTGTAAAGATCCATTGTTTCAGTAGTTATTCGCTTGTTTACGGCTGTAAGATACATTTGATAAATATCACTATGATAGATACACTAGACATCTTACGCAATATCAAAAACATTTATGCTTCAGACAATGTGATTAGTTCACTTGTTAATTTAGAAAAGGTTTTAGATGATGTCAACATATACGCATACCAAAACTGGAGTAAAGGTGAACTTGTTGAAGGACCTGTGGTAACAAAATATGACACCACTGCAACTTTTATGTGGGACATGAAAGAAATGCCAGATCCAGATGCAGGCAAACGTATTACCAATGTGGGCGGGCAAGTATCATACAAAAAAGATATTAAATTGATTCCAAGAAAGATTAAAAGTTACAGTGATTATAGACCTGGCACAAGAAAAGGTAAACTAGACGAAATGCCTGTATGGTTAGTAAAAATCACTATTCCAAACACAGTGATAGAAGACTTCAATGCAGAAACTAAGATGACACAAACTGTGTCAGGTTCACAAGTTGATGACTTTCAATCACCACAAGACCAAGTAGAATTGTAATGAAGTCAATCAAGAATTTAGAAATGTACAACCATGTCAGTCCAGAAGTGGTCATTGATGCCTTTCAAGCAAAACTTGGCAGAGACGAAGATGTATCTGTAATACAGTTTCAATCAGACAACAAAGATGTAGCGGCTGACCTTGTTAGTTTTGTTGAGTCTGGCCATGACTATGTGTTAGATGCAGATTTTTCAGCGGCCAAAAACACACAGAAAATGTACAATATTTTTGTAGAACTTGAAAGAGACGATAGCCTTCCAAATAATATTATGGAACTAGTGCGTGATATGGAAAACGTGACAGGCATATTGCCATGGAAATTTAGATTTTACAAAAATGAAGAATTTTATAGTTTGAACGAAGCAAACTTACTGAGTCTTGTTCCTACCAGTGCAGAGCAATACAAATTTTTAACTGACGACACAACAGATGAAGATATTAATACACTGTTTAAAGAATCAAAAGTCACAGTGAGACGATCAGGTAAAAATTTAACTATGAGTAAAATTTACAACAAACATAAATTTGTTTTAGAAGCAGTAAATGTACCTACAAAAAATGGCGTATACAGAATAGACGAATCATCTACAGCACAAACACAATATCTCAACAATTGGTTGGGTGGTGGATGGCACATTGTTAAAGTAGATGATCTTTTCAAAATATCAAAAGAAGACAAGAACATCATAATCAAAGCGGAGGACTTGTAATGCAAGCCAATTACGAAAAATGTTTGGAGGCAATACTTCACCACGAAGGAGGATATGTAAATCATCCTAAAGATCCAGGTGGTGAAACTAATCTTGGAGTAACCAAGAGAGTGTACGAAGAATGGGGCGGCACAAAAGATATGAAAGATTTGTTGGTGGAAGATGTTGCACCTATCTATAAAAAAAATTACTGGCACAAGATCAAAGGTGATTCATTACCAGGTGGACTTGATCTATGTGTGTTTGATTTTGGAGTAAATGCTGGTCCAGGCAGAGCGGCAAAATATTTACAGACGCAAATAGGCACAATAGCAGATGGAGGAATAGGACCTAACACACTAGCAAAACTAGATGAGTATCTCAAATCAACATCAATACAAGACGCTGTCAAAAAATATCAAGACACAAGATTAGACTACTACAAACAACTATCAACATTTGCAACATTTGGTAGAGGATGGACACGCAGAGTGGAAGAAACCACTCAGATGGCGTTGAAACTTATCTAATGTTTGGCGGATTAAAAATTGCAATAATACTTGTAATACTTTCTGCCGCTGGTGGCGGATTTGTATATGTTAAAGGTTTGCAGGCAGATCTTGCAACATCAGAAGCAAACAATCTCATACTAGAAAATATTAAGTCTGAACAAGATGCTGTGATCAAACAAATGAAAGAAGACTTTGAGGCAATCAACAAGGCCAAAGCACAACTAGAAACTGCTCTCGCAAACGCAGAAAAAGACAACAAAGAACTGGCAAGTAAATTTGCCAAATATGATATTGCATTGTGGGGCATGGAAGACCCAACAGCAACACAAAAAACAATCAACAGAGCAGTAAGACATGTCAACAGATGTATGGAACTTGCAAGTGGTTCTGCTGTGGTGCAAGACGACTTCTTCAATAGACAATGTCGTGAATTAGTAAAAGACAAAATGGCAGAAGTAGGCATGACATACGAAGCACCAGCCAAAGAAGAGGAGACAGCAGAATGACACGTGAATGGGATAGAATAATTTGGTGTGCAATACTGCTAGGTTTGTTTTTATTTCTAACAGCATGTGCAGGTGGAGTCAAACAAATTGAAAGTGTGAAAGTAGCTGTTGCCAAAACACCTTTGAATTTACAATCTCCAGCACCAATTGAAACAATGGATGTTGAATGGATTGTGATTAATGAAAACAATTACAAAGAAATTTTTGACAAACTTACAGCAGAAGGCAAAAAACCTGTGCTGTTTGCACTAACAGACAAAGGCTACCAAGCATTATCAATTAACTATGCTGATCTGAGAAAACATATCCTTGCACAAGATCAAATAATAGTACAATACAAAAACTATTACGAGCCTAAACAAGCCAAATAATTTTTAGATAAGTAACAGTACAACTGATAGGAGACAATTATGTGGGAAATGATTGAAAGAATGGCTTCAGATAGATTATGGATCTATACTGCATTAGTAGGATCCTTGTTTGGACTTGCATTTTCAACCTATTTTAAAAGCACAAGAATTGGACTATGGTTGTATGCAAAATTCGACATGATTCTAGATTATTTTGTAGAACGCTGGGGTTGGACTTGGCTAGAACAACCAACTGATGCGTGGCGTAAGAAATATCCTTATGTGACAAAGAAAATCGATGAATTAGAAAAGCGAATAAAAAAACTGGAGAAAAAATAATATGATGGATTTTATTAAAGACAGAATGAAAGAATCAAGCACACTAGATGGTGCTGGTATCTTAATTGCTTGTGTGCTGATAATTTTATTTGGCCCATTGGCAAAGATAATTGCATACGCAGGTATAGCTTATTCTGTATGGAAAATTTGTAAAAAAGACTAACCCCCAAAATGAAGTTTGACACAATTGGCATCAAAACCAATCACGACATTGATGTAGTTGTGTCAAACATTCCGCACTACGAATTACAAAAACAAAAAATTATTGACATTATTAACAACGAAGTCGATCCTCACAGTAAAAAAACTAATTTAAAATGTCACATGACCAAATGGGATATGACTTTACATCCATCATTTGCAAACATAGGGTACAAAGCATGTGAACTGGCCACTAGTTACACCCTGTTGAAAAAAGATCACAAAAGACAATTTTCTATAGGCGCCTTATGGGGTGCAAGATACACAGACGATGAATATGCAAAAGAACACGATCATTATCCTGCCCTATGGAGTGGCGTTGCTTTTATAGATTGTCCTGAAGGATCTGGGGCACTAGTGTTTCCAACTTGTGATTATAAACATGTGCCTAAGAATGGTGAAATGATTCTAGTTCCAAGTTACCTGAGACACTATGTAGAGCCGTCTGCACTTGGTGTACGCAGGTATATAGTAGCATATAACATCGTCCCAACTAAATATCTATAATGGCATACGAAGAACCAACAGCACCTAAACCAGACGCAGAAGTTGTAGTACCAGCTAGTGAGCAAGGCACAACAAAAAAAGTTAAACTGGATTTAGAAGTAGACACAAGTGTTAAAGATCTAGGCCCTAATCCATATGCAAGGATTATACACATGGCCAAGGCTGTTGACGCATGGCGTATTTTTCCAAGATTATTTTTGACTGTGTACATTATTCTGTTATACAAAACTGTAATATGGTATATGGGACTACCAGATCCAAGTATGGAACAATCAGGACTTATCAGTGTTGTGGTTGGAGCAGGTGCGGCATGGTTTGGATTGTACACTGGCACTAGCAAAAAATAATCCCCACTTGCAACATTGACAGATCATCATTATATAGTATACTATGAGCATGGATCCTTACAGCACTCTAGGTGTAGATAGAAATGCGTCTGACAAAGACATCAAGACAGCATTTAAAAATTTAGCGAAGACACATCATCCTGATCGTGGCGGTGATGAATCTAGATTCAAAGAAATCAATCAAGCATATAGTCAAATAAAAAACCAAGAGGCAAGACAACAGTATGAACAAGAACAAGTGTTTGGTGAAGGTGGTATGCAATTTGATTTTGGTGGTAGTGGGTTTGAAGGAATCTTTGAGCAATTTTTTGGCGGCAATCCTGGATTCAGAAGAAGAACTGTGCAAAAGAACCGCAACATACAAATAGCACTAGAAGTATCATTAGAGGAAGTATTCACTGGCACTAAAAAAGATATCCATATAGATCAGTTGGGCAAAACTATAAAGATCGATATTCCAAGAAGTATATCATCAGGACAAACTGTGAGATACAGAGGATTGGGTATGAACGAATTTAAAAATGCTCAGCCTGGGGATTTATTATGCAAAATTTATATCGAAGATCATCCATATTTTCAACGTGACGGATTTAATCTTTATGCGGAACATTCAATCACTTGTTGGGACGCAATACAGGGTACGTCTGTCAAAGTACAAACAATAGATGGAGGAAAAATTAGTCTAAAGGTGCCTGCTGGTACACAACCAGGAACTGTAATGAAAATTGCTCAACATGGTCTTATGTCACCATCAACAAGAATGGGAGATTTTTTTGTAAAGATAAATGTTAGTATACCATCAAATTTAATAGAGGAGGATTTAAATGTCATCAGAGACATCTCAAGAAAATATTCTTAAGATAAACCTAGAAGGGCACAAAGCACTCAGACAAGTTATACCTGAAACTGACCTGTCACAAGATTTAGAGTATGATAAAATATCTGACCTTATGTACAGAACAATGAAAAAAGGCGACGGACTAGGTCTAGCGGCAAATCAAGTCAGTGTAGGAATAAGGATGTTTGTGATGTATGGAGATCTTACATTTATTAATCCAAGAATTATAGAGACATCAACTACTATGCAATTGGTAGAAGAAGGGTGTTTGTCATTTCCGAATTTGTTTATGAAATTACAACGTCCTGAATGGGCAGTGATGGAATATTATGATAAAAATTTACAAAAACAAGTTGACAGATTCGAACATATATGGGCACAATGTATACAACATGAAATAGAACATCTAGATGGTATTTGTTTTGTTGATAAAGTTAGCAAATTAAAATTAGATTATTATAGGAAAAAGCAAAGGAAGTTAAATGATTCAAGCAGACGATAAATTGAAACACATTTTTGACGAAGCAGTTAAAATTGCTAGATCTCATTCGCACGAATACATTACACTAGAACATTTACTTTTTGTTCTATTGATACAACCGGATCTAGATGAATTGTTACACAGTAATAAGGATATAAAAGTTGATCAAATGATGAATGATCTACAGGATCATATCGAAAATGGGTTGAATGAAATAAAAAGCAAAGAGGAAGTATATCCAAAAAGAACACAATCTACTGAGCGTACAGTAAACAGAGCATTCACCACTGCAATATTTTCAGGTAAAGAATATGTGGATTGCTTTCAACTTATATTGAGCCTATTTGGTGAAAAAAATTCACATGCATTGTTTTTCATGTTAAAAAATGGACTTACTAAAAAGGCTGTTGTCGACCACATGACAGAAGTTGGTACTGAGGTGCCTGATGAAACACAGGTTAATCAGAAACAAGCGGCCAAGATACTTAAAAACTACACTGTTGATTTGAATGAACAAGCAAAACAAAATAAAACATTTCATTGTATTGGTCGACAAGACGTGGTAGATGAAATTGTGCTAGTGTTAGGAAGAAAAACAAAGAACAATGTTATCATGATAGGAGATCCAGGAGTAGGAAAAACTGCTATTGCAGAAGGATTAGCACACATGATAGTTGAAAACAAAGTGCCAGATGTGATCAAAGATCATACTATATTTTCTGTTGATGTAGGATCTTTAATTGCTGGATCAAAATACAGAGGAGACTTTGAAGAACGTTTAAAAATATTATTATCAGTGTTAGAAAAGAATGACAAAGCAATTATGTTCATCGACGAAGCACACATGATGCATGGTGCGGGAGCAGGCGGGCAAGGAGGTGTTGATCTTGCAAACTTGTTGAAACCAGCACTTGCAAGAGGAGATTTGAAAGTGATTGCTTCAACCACCTGGGAAGAATACAGAAAGCATTTTGAAAAAGACAGAGCATTGATGCGTAGATTTGGCAAAGTGAATATTGAAGAGCCGAGTGTTGAACATGCAAAACAAATAATGATGGGTCTCAAAGAACAATTCGAAGATTATCACAAAGTGGAAATTACATCAGACGCAATAGATGCCACAGTGGATCTATCAGTCAAACATATTACAGACAGGCAACTACCTGACAAATCAATTGATGTGTTAGACCGTGCTTGTTCCAAAGCAAAAATATTTGATGCATTTAAAGATGTAGACATCACAGATGTTCAAAAACAAGTTGCACAAATATCAGGTGTAAAGTTTGAGTCAATTGAACAAACAAAAACAGCCAGCATAGAAAATTTAGGCGAAACAGTCAAAACACAAGTGTTCGGACAAGACACTGTGATAGACAAATTGGTCGATACTGTGATTGTTGCTCAAGCAGGCCTAAAGCAGGAAAACAAACCTATAGGATCTTTCCTTGCTGTTGGACCAACTGGTTGTGGAAAAACAGAAACTGCAAGGCAACTTGCTGATGGACTACACATGACACTGGTAAAATTTGACATGAGTGAATATCAAGAAAAACATTCTGTTGCCAAATTAATAGGATCGCCTCCAGGTTATGTAGGATATGATGATGGCAATGCAGGACAACTTGTTAATGAATTGGAAAAACATCCTAACGCAGTCATACTGTTTGATGAAGTCGAAAAAGCACACAAAGATGTAATGACAATATTGCTACAGGCAATGGATGATGCTGTGATTACAGCATCTAATGGTAAGAAAGTGAGACTCAATAACTCAATCATCATGATGACTTCAAACTTGGGTGCCCAGGATATGCAGGCCAACACATTAGGATTCACTGACAATAATGTGCATGACGGAGAGATTGATATTAAAAATTATTTTGCACCAGAATTTAGAAATAGGTTAGATGCTGTGTTAAGATTTAAGCCATTAGAAAAAAAGGTAATGGCCAGTATTGTAGATAAATTTATTACACAATTAAATCATCAGATGACAGATAAAAATATTACTGTTAAACTGTCCAAACAAGCAAAACAACAACTGCAAGAAGAAGGGTTCGATTCTAAAATGGGTGCAAGACCACTGCAAAGAGTAATAAGCACAAGAATAAAACTGCCTTTGAGTAAGAAGATACTTTTTGATAGTATCACAAACAAAAAACTTTCAGTTGATTATAACAAAGACTCAGACGAGTTTACAATAAACTAGGAGATACATGAAAACAAACATTGTGAAATACATGATAGAGCACAACTATCTAAAAAAGAATGCTATGCTAAATGCCACAATAGGTGTGCATGGACTAGGAGCACAACCATTAGATCTCGCAAAAGATTTATTGTTTGAAGCATGTGAAATCAAAGGACAAAAAATTGTTATTAAAGGTTGTGATCCTGAAAATCTACGTGAATATTTGGTTACTCCACAAAAAATACATGAGATCAATGGAATGGACGAAATCACTATCGAAAGACTGTTCCCTGAAATCTCTCAATAAATAACTGTATGCCAAGCACATCGATCATTGTACAATCACAAATAGCTGCCGCTGACTCAACTGCGGCCACAGTATCAGAAGCCGTCAAAGCAGATGGATATTATGGGAATGCTGACGGATTACATACAGTGGCATACATTTGCTCTTCAGATTTTGTTGGCACAATAAAAATGCAAGGATCACTTGCCACTGATCCAGACAATGCTACAGACTGGTTCGATATAGATGGAACGTCAGTTGGTGATAGTTCTAGTGTGGTAGCAACACAATATATCAATTTTACTGGTAACTTTGTGTGGGTAAGAGCATCGACAACTGTTGAAACTGGATCAGTAACCAAAATACTACTCAACTTTTAAATTACCACATAATTACTTGCATGGGAAACAAAGCAGGAAAAATTTGGGGGAACACAGAATTAGTGCATGCCAATGGTGTGCATGAGTTTCATCGAATAGAATACAAAAAAGGTGGCGTTTGTTCTAAACACAAGCATGAATTTAAATGGAATGGTTTCTTTGTTGAGTCAGGAGAAATGATCATAAGAGTTTGGCAAAATGATTATGACCTTGTAGACGAAACTGTGCTTAAAGCAGGCGATTTTTGTCAAGTCAAACCAGGAGTATATCATCAATTCGAAGGAGTAAAAGATGGTGTAGCATTTGAATTGTACTGGGCAGAATTCAATCACAATGATATAAAACGTGAAACTGTTGGTTTCAACAAATAATTTGACATTTATCTTTAATCCTATATAATAATGGTATGGAAGAAATATCTTTATATTGCACAGACAAAGACAAGTATGTGACTGCTGGTATAGTCACAGAATCACAAAATAAAATTGTTACAGTAGTAAAGCCTGGAGACATCAGAATAGAATTAAAATTACTTAAACCTGATGTGTTTGTAGGCAACTTGCACGGCATGGAATTTGTATATGATAAAAATAGGCGTTAAAGCCAAGCATGTTTGGCACGATCATCCTTTAACTGTTTCTATTTTTATCGGTGACAATCAAATATTTTCAGACGATTCAGGCAAAGACATAGATTTTACTAGCGATATCGAACTAGAAGATGGCCAGCATGAATTCAGATTAGTAGTTTCTAACAAAACATTTGCCAATGTTGTGCAAGAAGAAGATGTCACAACAAAGGATTCCTACATTTTGATCGATTCAATAATGATGGATGACGTTGATTTGGACCAGATATTGAATCCTGAGGCCAAATTTTACCCAGATCATCCTTCACCAAAAGCACCTGTACTGGAAAAAATCAAAGAATTAGGCTACAACGGTGAGTATAGATTCACATTCACTGCTCCTGTATACGAATGGTTGATTGAAAAATTATTCTAATAAATATCTGTATGCACGATGAATCATTAGGTTTAGCCATTACACAGTCTATTTTCGATGACGAAGACATGTACAGAAGAATGTATGTGCCATCATTTTATTATATGCGTAAAAATCCAAACGATCATGGCAGAGTCATGGAATTGGTCGATCATGCCTGCAAGAAATTCAGCGAAACAAATAACATTCCATATGAAGTAATCAGTCCAGACGTAAAGAAGATGATTGCTGTTGAAATGTACAAAGAAATGATGAGTGATGAGATTACTAGAAATCCTAGAAAAGGACAATAATCCTGCTGTATTCACATTTGGTCGGTTTAATCCGCCCACAATAGGTCACGGCAAACTGCTAGACAAGGTGGCATCAATAGGACTACCCTATTACATTTTTGTATCACACACCACAGATAAGAAAAAGAATCCGTTAGACTACGACACAAAAATAAGTTTTATGAAAAGAGGATTTGGCAATCACACCAGTGAGATTGTGCAGGATGAAGGTGTAAGAACAATCATACAAGTGATGCAATATCTAGAACAACGTGGACACAACGCAGTCACAATGGTAGCAGGCTCTGACAGAGTGAGTTCATTTAATGACCTATTACAAAAATACAATGGCGATGAATATAAATTTGACGAAATAAAAGTTGTATCAGCAGGTGACAGAGATCCTGATTCAGATGGCGCCACCGGAGCATCGGCATCAAAGGCACGCGAAGCGGCTGCCAAAGGTGATGCTGGAGCATTTGCACAGATTGTTAAAGGTGATTCAGGACTTGTTGATGATATGTATCATGCTGTGAGACTGGGACTAGGCATAAAAGAAACAGCAGGTGTTGGAATTATTACAAAACAAAACACTACCAAAGATGTTAAGCCAGGCACACTTAAAAAAATGATGAAGAAATTAAAACTAGCATAATGTTATTGTTTGAAATCGACAGCACTAAACCTATCCTATATGTAGACCTTGACGGTGTACTAGCAGACTTCTTTACTCCATTCAACAAAATGGCAGGTGTTGCCAAATGGAATCAAGCAGACAAAAACACACTGCAAAGAACACTAAAACAGATTGCTCAAACAGATGACTTTTGGCCCAACTTGGGTGTGCTACCAGATGCCAACAAACTGTTATCAGGTATACAAAACATTGTAGGAGAATTTGTTGTACTGTCTAAAGCACTGTCAGGAGACCCCAGAGCAGAAAAACAGAAGAGAGCATGGGTACAAGCAAACCTATCCATACAGCCTGTAGACACAATTATAATGTCCCCCACAGCAAACAAAGGCATATATGCCAAACAATCAGATGGCACTCCTAATGTGCTCATCGATGATTTTGGTGTAAATATAAAAAATTGGATGGCAGCCGGTGGTACTGCTATCAAACACAAAGACGGCAGAGCAGATGCCACGTTGGAACAATTGAAGGACATATATGAGAATTAATGAGGTAAACATTTTTGAACAGGAAAACGGGGCTGAACTTAAACAAGGGGTAGATAATTTAGTTCAAATTGCACAACAAGATCCTTCTAAAAGTGATACAGTAAGTTCTGCACTACAGAAAGTTATAGATTATTTTAATAAAATTTTAGGTTCTGAGCCTGCTACTGAGCAAGTTGCACCGCAGACTATTGTACAGCAACAGAATAAATTAGAAGGATTGATGGCAATCATGTGTCAAAAAATGCCTCAAGTTTGTGATCAAAAATTTGATTCAGCTGAAGATTTTATCAAAAAATATGAAAGTGCATTAACCAAACAGACACGTGAAAAGGATTTTGCTAAAAGTGTACGACAAGATACAGAACTTGCACAAGGATTAGAAAGACTAGCAGGCAAAGTAACAGGGTCGCTCGAGGCATTAGATGCACATTATGAAGAGGCAAAGAAAAAAGGGGATAAGCCGATATCGAGGCAAGCACCTGAAGAGAATAAAATGCGTAGTGATATACGAGAAATACTAGATGGAATGATTAAAACTTATGAGAGACAAGAAAAAACATCAGCACAAAAAAATAAGTTCTATAAACTGATCAGAAATTTTGTACAAGATTCTATCAAAGGCATAGTTCCATTAGGTAAAATGGTATCTATGGGTAGCGGCAATGTTAAAGATGAAGTTGGAAAAACAAAATATGCTGGCTTAGTTGAATTAGGACTTATTGATGATCTGTTAACTAAAATGCCTTCAGGTACTGGCGGAAACTGGGGACCAGGTGAACTAGGATTGGCAATAGTTGGCAGTCCTGTGTTTAAGGGTGACAAAGGTGACATTGTAGTAGACGGAGAAAAAATTGAAATAAAAGCAAGTAAATCTGCAAAGCAAGGTGGCAGATTGACTCCTGACGATTTACGTGGCAATGGAACCGACGGAAAAGAAGATTTTATAAAAGCATTTAAAACATTTATTAAAACTGTGAAAATACATGGAGACAACAAACCCATACAAGTCAATAAAGATGGAACAGCATTCAAATACAGAAAAGGAACAGGCGAATTTTCAAAAGGACAGTCAACAGCAAATTTTGGTGAAACTCTAATTAAAACCATAAATGCAGGTATAAAAGCAAAAGGCAAAGTTGCAAAAAAAGACACTGCACAATTTATCAAAAATGCTATTCTAGCCGCAATGAAACCTGAATTAGGAAAAAAAGTTGCAAAAATGATCAATACTAATGATTACGTTGAGTCTGATGGCCAAATAGATTATACTGGATTAAAAGTAGGAATTGTCACATTATTAGGGCAACTGTATTATGAGAATAAACAAGTTGATAAAATTTTAGTTATAAACCCTAATTCTAGTAACTTTGAAGTAATATCAACTCAAAACCCAGAAGTAATAGGTAAAAAGATAAGAAATAATCAGTTAGTAATAGGAACAACACTGCTTGACTTCCAAAATACACAGCAAAAACCTAGTCCGCAAATAGGGGTTGCATAAACTATCTTCAAGCATAGCGATAGTAATAAATAAACATATGTCAAAAGAGCAATACATATCCATGATGCGTAAGTCTTTAAACGCAGTAAATGTACTATCACAGCCTCAAACTTACGAAGACAAGATCAAACAAGAGATTGAAGAAGGCAAAGTGAAAGATATGGTCATCGGACAAGAAGAAGATGCTGAGCATATGAGCAAAGCAGAATTTATCAAAAAACATGGTGAATCTAGCCTATCTATTTGGTACGCAAAACAAAAAGAAAAAGCCGAACTAGGAATAGAATCAGCACAACAAGGAGAATCCACAATGAGTGAGAGCAAAAGAATAGATCAAATTGCTGGACTGGAAGCACAGTTGGCTGATCTAAAAGTACAAGAAAGACAAGATGCAATGATGGACGATGAGTCATTCAGAAAAGCATTTATAGAAGGAATGTCAGCATGGGCGGCAGAAGCAGATGCTTCTACACTAGTTGATGTTTACAACAAATTTTCAAATGAATCTAAAGTACAAATGGAAGATGATCAATTCCTTTTGATTACTAAAGAGAACGCAAAAGTAATTCAAGATGCCAACGACCAAGCACCAGAAGGTGATGAAGAAGTTGTTGCTGATGACGAAATAGACGAACTTACAAAGAAACAAGAAAAATTACCTCCTAAATTACAAAAGGCTATTAAAGATAAAGAAGAAAAAGAAGATGAGTCTGAAGAAGTTGACGAGTCAAGAAAAGAAAGAATTAGCGAAGGTATTCAAATACAAACTGACTCATTAGAAGATCAAATTGCTCTAATGACAATATTAAAAAATGCAGGTATTGATCCATCAATGATGAAACAAATGGGTCAACCAGAAATGCCAAGCTTGGGTAAACCAGAAATGCCAGGAGCAGAGATGCCTGACATGGACCAAGAGCCAGAAGCAGAAGCATACGCAAATGAGCCTGACGAAAAATTTCATGATCAATCAGATTTCGAATTGAAAAGAAACACAGTGAACAACAAAGACATGGGACCATCAGCGGCATCTAGAGGTGACAATCCACTTCCAGAAGCAAAAGCAAAACCAGACTATATTGATATAGATGGTGATGGTGACAAAAAAGAGCCAATGAAAAAAGCGGCCAAAGACAAAAAAGAAAAAGGCATGAAAAAAGAAGATGTTGACACTGATGAACTTATTGCAGAATTAAACAAGCAATATGAATTAATGTTAATTGGTGGTGTACAAGAATCACTAGGGTTGACTGCTTCAGCAAAAATTATCGCTGACGAAACATTATATGATGGCACAAGATTTGTTGTTGCTAACGTGATCGAAAAAGGCGAAGATGGATTAGTTGCAGAAGATGGTTCATGGGAAGGCACACCAACAGCATACTCAGTTGCATATCATGTAGTAGAAGGCAAAATTACAGGACAACTTGGTGCTGGAGAAGTTCCATATCTATCAAAAGACGGTAACGGAACATATCCACTTAAACATAAATTAAATTCTTTGAATCTAGATCAACCAAACTTTTTTGAAGATCAAGTAACAGCAATTGATTCAATCAAAGCTATGTACGAAGAACTAGGTGCTGATATGTTTGGTTCAGTATCAAATGAATTTGGAAATTGTGAGGTAGTACGCAGTGAGTAAAGAAGGAACTTTTCTTAAAGACTTAGCAAACAAACTTGATGGCTTAGGAGCATCCACAACTGATGCACAAGCAGGCAGGATAATGAATGCCATCCAAGACAAAGAAGAAGTGTTTGTAAAAATAGAAGAAGAAATTGATACTGTGAAAAATCATATTGAAGAATCATTAAAGACAATGGGTGCAGAATTTGATCCTGCAGATGATTCGTTTACATTCAACGGCAAGCGATACACAATATCTTTATCACAAACAGGAGAATAATATGTCAGACAAATGGCACGAGATGTTAGATCATCTAGTTAATAAAAATGAAGACAAAGCCAAAGAGGCTTTCCAAGACATACTCAATGTTGAAAAAGAAACGTTTATGGCACAAGATGCCATCGAACCAGAAGTTGTTGAAGCACCTACTGAAACTCCTGTAGAAGAAGTTCCAGCAGAATAATTATTTCTTTAAAAAATCTTCCATACTGATCCTACCGCTAGGATATTTCCAAGTACCATCTGTGTTGTAATGATCTGGAAACTTACCAGTCTTTTTGTATTCTCTTAATGTTTTTTGAAGTTCTGTACCTTCGAAATTGTCCATGCCTAAAAACTTATTCAGCACAGCATTTTCAGGATCAAGTTTGTATAGTTCTATTGCTAGATAGTCTATAACCTTCTCGTCCATTGATGTTTTTAAATGTTTACCCATACCATTATTATACTATATTTTGGTAAAATGTCAACTAGAGACCCAATATCATTTTAGCGATAATATTCCGTTGTATTTCATTAGATCCACCATATATTGATGCTTTTCTAAAGTTGAAATATTGCCCTGATCTGTCAATAGTGTGATCTGCTCCAACACTGAAATTAGATCCTGATCTTTCTTGTATCCATGGATTGGCATAATATCCCACTGCTTCCATGGCCAGTTCAGTGCATGCCTGTTGTATATCTGTACCTTTAATTTTTAACAGTGAAGATTCAGCACCAGGGCCTTTTCCGGCCGCCTCTTTGGACAACGATCTAAGTTCTGTATATTCAAGTGCTTTCAATTCAAGTTCTACTTCAGCAATCTTCCTAGCAAAAGCAGGATCTTGTATTAACGGTTCACCATAACTTTTTTCATATGCGGCAATCTCTTTGATTCGTTGAACTGCTTTTTGTGATCTTGCCACTCCTGCTATACCCGATCTTTCATTTGCAAGTAAAAACTTAGCATAGTTCCAACCCATGTTTTCTTCACCTATTCTATTCTCAACAGGCACTTTGACATTTTCAAACCATGTTTCGTTTACTTCGTGGGTGCCATCCATCAAATAGATAGGACGCACTTCAATACCCGGCGTCTTCATATCAATAAGCAAAAATGAAATACCCTTTTGAGGTTTGTCAGCATGTTTGTCTGTGCGTACCAAACAGAAAATCCAATCGGCATGTTGTGCCAATGTGGTCCAAGTCTTTTGTCCGTTAACAATATAGTGTGTGCCATCTTCCGAAAGGTCTGCTGTGGTCTTCAAACTTGCAAGATCTGATCCTGCTCCAGGTTCTGAATATCCTTGACACCAAAAGTCTTCTCCTGAAAGAATGCCAGGAAGGAATCTATCTTTTTGTTCTTGTGTACCAAAGGTGTAAATTACAGGGGCACACATTACAGGGCCAAACGGCATTACAAATTGACATTCTGCCCGAGCCATTTCTTGTTCAAAGATGTATTTCTGTGTGGCAGTAAATCCTGCTCCACCATACTG